>VOFK01001165.1_pt1 | contig 48148 bp, 50 predicted proteins | sample 5384121 | NCBI WGS metagenome assembly VOFK01 (sample SAMN12384730, study PRJNA508395) | human gut metagenome | isolation source: healthy gut J | host: Homo sapiens | reverse complement strand
GGTGCGCGCGTTTCATCTGAACCACTGCCGCGCGGCGCGGAGTCCGACAGGACGAGGCAGCGTTCTGCCGTGCGCTGTGAGCGCGGCAGCGTGCCGCTGAACGTCGGGCGCTGTGACATTTACCGCCCTCTCAAGGGAAATGCGGTCAGAGAGACCGCACGGCGCGAGGCTACCGCCTGCTCGAGCAGGCGGCGGAGGGGGGGAGATCGCGACCGCGCACACGCGGACGACAATCTGGAGACCGTGCTGTTCCATCTGGTGCGCGGCAGCGGCGCAAAGGGTGTTTCCGGCATTCCGCCTGTGCGCGGCGCGGTCATCCGGCCGCTCCTGTCTCGCAGAGCGGCGCGAGATCGAGGCGTTCCTGCGCGAAAACATGGGCAGGATTACGTCACGGACAGCTCCAACCTCAGCGATGATTACACGCGAAAACCGCCTGCGGGCACAGCGTTGCTGCCCGTGCTGCGCATTAACGCAGAGCAGGCCGCACAGGCGGCGCTCCGGCTCGGTAGCAGCTGCGGCAGGATGAGGCCTGCCTCGGCGGGCAGGCGGAACGCTGTCTGCAAACCGCACCAATGTTGCCGTTTGCCTTTAGCCCCTCATACTGACACCGCCCGATGATGAACAGTTACCGGGCACTTTTTCATTACAGGAGGATTTCGTAAATTGCAAGAGTTAATTTCAAAAAATCCGAAAAATTTTTCAGCTCAGCGATGCCACAAACTCGTCGAACAGCATCCCCGCCGTCTTTCCGCCCAGGAGCTTGCGCGGATAGTTGTTCATCCAGTCCTGCACGGCGCTGATGTCTTCGTCCGGAACGGCGTCCAAGTCCGTCCCTTTCGGGAAGAACCGGCGGAACATCCGGTTCTGGTTCTCGTTGGTGCCGCGCTCGTTGCTGCGATAGGGATGGCAATAGAAGACCTGCGTGCGCCGCTCGCCGGTCTCTTTGCTCGTCATCATTCCCTCGTAGTCCATAAACTCGCTGCCGTTGTCCACCGTGATCGTCTTGAAGATGCGGCTGAACTTGTTGCCCCAGCGTCGCTCCAGCTGATCGAGCTTTTCCACGACGCACTCCATTGTGCACGCCGCCATCGGCAGAACCAGCTCTGTCCGCATCGCGCGTTCCGATAGCATGAGCGCACACTTGCGGCCATTCTTCTTTCCTTTCACCGTGTCCATCTCCCAGTGTCCTTCTTCCTTTCGCTCATCGATCTCCGGCGGCCGGTTCTCAATGCCTTCTCCTGGCGCCTGCCGTTTGGCCTCGCGCACCTTCTTGTATTCCCGCTTGTGCTCGCCGCGCTGCGGCAGGTCTTTGTTCGTGATGGAAAAGAAAACATCCCCGCTGTTGATGTAGTTGTAGATCGTCTTCTCGCAGATGTCCACGTCGAACTTCAGCCCGCGTAGCTTGATCTCCATAATGACCGCCGCCGGAGAATAGTGTTCCCGCCCGATCTTCTGCTCGATGAAATCATGCAGCGCGAAGTCGTGGCCGAGCTTAATCATGCCGCCTTTCGCCCGCTTGTTCTTCTCATACTGCGCCTGCGCGATGTCCGCCGAGTACCGCCGCTCTGTCGTTAAGTTGCTCAGCGTATGCTCATACCACACCCCGTCGCGGCGCAGCTCGCGCCAGATGGTCTGATAGGTGACGTGCAGCCGGTCTGCGATCTGCTGGATGCTGGCCTTCTCGCGCAGCATCATCTCGATCTTGATTCTGTCTCTGTACTGCAGGTGCTTAAACGTCCGCTTCATCTGTTCCATCTGTCCGGCCTCCTATTGCCATTTCTTGCTTTTTATTCTAAAGCTGATTAAGTCGAAATGTCAAGCCGTCAAAAATAGACCTCCCTGCTGCGCAGCAGAGAGGTCTATTCTTTTCCCAGCAGCCAGTCCGTGCTGACGCCCAGTACACCGGCGATGACCGGCAGTTCGAAGTCTGGCACCACGCGCTTCCCAGTTTCAATTCTGCTCACTGCCATCTGCCCAATCTGAAGCCCGGCCAGCTGCAGCTTCGCCGCCAGCGTCTCCTGGCTCATTCCAGCCTTTATCCGCGCCTCACGCACCCGCTTGCCGCATAAGTTGAACCGTCCATCCAGAGTATAGAGCCGCACCGCTCCGCCTCCCTATAATCATCTTTTGCATAATCTTGCTTGAATTTAACATATCTTCGTGGTAATCTTATAAAAAAGATGATTAAACCGAAAATTTTGTGGAGGTGTAGCTATGTCTGTCGATTATTACGCTCTCCTAGGTGTCCCTAAATTCTGCAGTTCGCAAGATGAAATACGCCGTGCATACCTTGCGCAAGCTCGTTTTTTTCACCCACGCAGGGAATGTTTCGCCTGAGATCGCACATCAAAAAATGCAGCAGCTCAATACGATCTACGATACCCTGAAAGACCCTGATGCCAGAAGGCTGTATGACGCTAAACTCCTTTCTCCGGTAAAGGCCGAAGCGTCTCCTAGTTTTTCAACTTCGCCCGCGCCGCCCACTCAGCCACCACGTCACGCCTCGCGGGCGTCTTCTAGGTTTAAGCAAACTGTTGTCGCTCTTGCTAGCATTGCAGCCACATTGTTCGGGTGTCTTGCTCTCATCTGCATTTCCTCCAATATAGGAAAACCTTCAGCCCCGACCGCAACGGCCGCTGAAGCAGTCAATACTCCGGTGACTGCGCAGCCATCTTCGCCGCCAGCTTCTACCATGAAGCCTTTTCCCGTGCCGGACAGCGGGGAGGTGTTGTATCACGATCAGCAAGATCGTGTTGCCCCTTTTACCATCGAAACGTCCGGCAGTGGGTACTACGTCGTTAAATTGAAAGATCATATTTCTGGTGTTGATGTGCTGTGCGTTTTTATCCATGCTGGTGACACCGTCAATGTTGATGTGCCGCTAGGCGACTTCGATCTTTTCTATGCTTCCGGCGACGTATGGTATGGTTTGAAGTGTTTATTTGGCGACGCTACAGTGTGTTCAAAGTCTACCAGCCTTTTTGACTTCAGCGAAATAGACGGATATGTGAGTGGCTGGACTGTCACGCTCTATCCTGTTTACAACGGAAATATGCAGACAGTCTCCATAGGCATCGATGAATTTTAGATCAAGCGCCACCAGGTTCCCCTGGCGGCGCTCTTTCTATGTCCATCTGCTAGTCTTCCTGCTTTGCCTTCTCGCGCTCTGCGATCACCTGGCTGCCCACGCGCTCGCTGTACGGATTGTTCTTCGCGCTCTTGCTTCCGGTGAACAGCTGCCAGAGCACGGCCCGCATCTCGTTTGTCAGCTGCTGCGGCCCCGTCGCCGCCCGGCAGCATAATGCCGCTGTGTCCGTTCAGCGCATCGATGGCGTTCTCAATCTCTTCGCCCTTGTAGCTTCCGTTCCCATCCTCGTCGAACTGCGGCAGGATTTCCTTCAGCTGCACCCACGTTCTTGCCTCGATGCCGTAGCTGTCGGCGATCTCGTATTTCTGCTTTGTCGAGTCCTTCATCACTGCGAGCAGTGCGTCGCGCTGCGCACTTGTTCCATCCACCGCGTCGATGGCTGCCCGCCACTTCTGCACGTCGGATACCGTTTTCTTCCCCTCATCCGGCGTAAGCTCTGCCATACCGAGCGCCACGTCCTTTGCGCTCTGTGCGTCCAGCCCGCCATCAATCGCGTCCAGATACTTGTCCACGGCTCCTGCCAGCTTCAGCTCCAGATAGTCCGCCATCTCTGCGCCGGTTGCCAGCACGTCGTCCGCCTTCTGCGTCGAGGTCTTCACTTCGTAGTCGTCGAAGACATCCGCCTTTGCCTTCTCTCCGGCGTATTCATACAGCCCGCTCAGCATCTTCTCCTGCGTCTCGTCGTCCGCCGCCTGGAACACATCACTCGCGATCAGCTCCTGCAGCCTGCTTCCGACGGCGCCGCTCCATGTCTTGTCGTAGACCTGCTTCTGATAGGCCGAGAGCTTGCGGTCTTCGCCGTCAACGCTGATGCTGCCCGGCGTATCGGACGGAACCGCCTTTGTGAACCCGCTTTCGTAAAGAGACGCGAGCGTTTCGTTCGTCGTCTCATCCGTCTCCACGCGCCGGTTGTGCATGGTATCGCTGATCTTGCGCTCCAGCTCCGCGCCGCGCAGGCCCTTCATCTGGTTTTTGTTCGCCGTGGCCAGCGCATCGTCGTATGCCGCCGCAAGTTCCGGCGAGGCCCAGCGCACCGTGCCGAGCAGATACGCCTCCAGGTTGTTGACCGAGATGCCCGGCAGGTATGTGGCCGCTGCAGCCGCCAGGTCTTTGATGCCGCCGACAATGTCACCGCTGTGCCGGTGCAGGTATTCGCCCAGGCTTCCGCCGTTCTTCACGACGTCCGCTGCGTCCTTCAGCACATCCAGACCGTTCTGCCCCTGCTCCACGATGGTCTCCACAACGTCGGACAGCTGCTCCAGGCCCGGCGTGTCGATGCCGTACCACTTGTCGCCCGTAATGATGTTGCCGATGACGTCCGCAAGTTCTTCTCCGTAGGTGACGATACCAGCCAGGTCTCCCACCAGCCCCAGCGCCATTTCCTTTGCCACGCTTCCTGCTGTAAGATTCCCGTCCTCGTCGCGGTACGCCTTGCCCTTGCGCTTCCAGAGGTTCATCAAGAACTCGATGCCCTGCGCCCAGATGTACCCGCCGACGGCTGCCAGGAACGCAACGCCCAGACCGCGCTTGGCCTTGTTGTAATTCTCCGTGTCGCCGATTCGCTTGTAGTATTCCGCCTCACCGGCACGCTGCCGCAGCGCATTGTAGGTCTGCGAGCTGTCCGACTTGAACATCGTAAACGCCCGCGTCACCGGATTCTTGCTCTTGCGCAGCGTACCCTGGTGCATCTCGTCCGAGGTGGACTGGCTTCTAGCCACCGCTTCGTTGAATACTTCTGCAACCTTCTGATAGAACGGGCTGCTTCCGCTGTCGATCTGCTCCTGGTTTCCGGTCTCCAGCTCCGGGAACTCAGCTCGTACCTTGTTTTCCGCCCACGGCCACAGCACGCTCGCGGCCCAGCCGTCCATGGCGGTGATCGCTCCGCCGCCGAAGATAAAGTTCGTGAACTTGTTTGTCTGTGTCCAGTTCGGATTTTCCTTCAGCTGCTTGGTCTCCGGCGTGGAATAGCCCAGCGTTCTCCAGTCCAGCTCCTGTGTGTACTTCTCAATCAGGCTCCGGTCGATGCGCTTTACCTGTCCCGGCGACGGGGAAGTTCTTGAAGTCCAGCCACGCACCCGCCAGTGGAATCGAACCCAGCTGCTTAAAGACGATGGATGGGTTTGCCCCGAACACGGCGCCGATGTAATTGCTGAAGACTTTTTCTGCGCCCATGCTCACGCTGTCGCGCGTGCTTGCCGTGCCGACCTGCAGCGTCTGCACCAGGTCTTGGATGTACTTCAGACTCTCATCGCCCCAGTCGTGGGTGATGATATCCGCCATGGAGTTTTCCCGCTCGCGCCAGTTTAGCAGCGTCTGCCAGTTCCGGGCTGGAATTGCCATGCCCACGAACCGTGCCGTCTGCTCCACGTGGCGCTCAAAAGCATCGAAGGCGCCGATGTTGTAGCTCGGATTCTTGGAGAACTGGCGGCTCTTCAGATTGCCGACGCCTTCTGCCGTTGCGTCGTAGACACCCAGCTCGCTCTTGGTGTAGTTGGAGTTGGTGTAGATCGGCGTATAGTTCTTGCTCACGGCCTTGTCGTACCCGTAGAGAACGTTGGAAACGCGGTTGATCTCCTTCTTGGCAAACACGTTGTAGTATTGCTCCAGCGCCTGTGCCAGCTCCTGCTCTTCCGGCGTTAAGCTGCCGACGATTGCCTTCACGGTCTCCGGCGCCATGCGCACGGTCTTGCCTTGGGCGAAGGCCTCGCGACGCTTGCCCTGGCTGTAGAGCGTTTTGTCGGCGAAAGTACGGCCGCCTTCCATGTGCCGCAGGTTCTCCGTGCTCTTGCTCTCCAGGTACATGTGCACCTTCTGCGTCGGCGTCATCCATACCGTGATCGTGTCCCCGAACTTCGGCGGCTTGCCGACCTCCAGAGCGCCGACCAGCTGCGGAATCTTCACCTCATACCAGATGCCGTCGTCTCCCTGGCCGTCTGCCTTTTTGGCCCAGTCTTCATGCTCCGTCAAGAACTCACGCAGCTGCTTTGTGGCGCTTACCGTGTAGTCGCGGATGTCCCGCTCTCCCTTCTCCAGCTGCTTGGCCATGGAGTACCACGCGCTGTTCGGGTTCCAGCCTGCCATGCGCTGCATCACGTTCATCGGAGAGAGCTGTTCCTGGTTGAACAGGCTGTCCAGCTTCTTTCCCTGGCGTGCCGCTTCGCCTGCCTTCGTCTGTGCGCCAAAGTCCAGCTCTTTCTTGCTGTCCGTGTAGACCTCTGCGAACAGCCGGTTCATGTCGTCGTTGATGACGTTGTTCCGGTTGTAGAACTCCGTCCGCAGTCCGACGGCTGCCTTATACAAATCCTGCAGCGCGTTCAAATCCATGTCCGCGATCTTCTTGTTGTCCAGGCGGTGAACGATCTTCTCCAGCTCTTTCGACGGCAGGAAGTTCGGGTCGTTTGCCTGTGCGTCCTTATACATCTCGGCCAGGTCTTTCCACGTCGCGTCGTACTTCTTGGAATAGCGCATCTCGTTGGCTGCGCTCACTGCGTAGATGTCCAGGTCTCCGAGCACCTCGTCCCAGGTTCCCTGCAGTTCCTCCGGTGCCCGGTACTGGTTCTTGGCCAGCCACTGCAGCGCCTTCAGTGTCTTCTTCTGCTGCTCCTTCAGCTCGCGGTACTCCCGCTGCCGCTGGCTCATCTCCTTGCGCTGCTGCCGTTCCTTCGCGCGGCTGAGTGCTTCGCGCTGCCGGGCGGCTGCCGACTTCTCCCGCTCCTGTGCGATCTTCACGCCGGTTCTGTCTCGCAGATGAACCTCCAGCTTTGCTGTCCGCGTGAACGTGCGCAGTGCTTCGTCCATCTGCCGCTCGATATTGTCCAGGACTTCGTCTTCCGAAACATATTCCTGCCCGGCCAGAAGCGCAGTGTACTGCGCCAGGCTCATGTTCTGGCTCTTGCCTTCTTCCGCCGTCTGCACGATGTTCTCCAGAATCTCCCGGCTGTCCAGATCGTCCGCATGGAACATCCCCGGCAGAGTGTCTGCAAGCTCTGCGTTTACCATGTCAATGCCCGCAGCGCTCGTGTCGTTTACCAGCATGACGCCTGCTGCAAACGCCTTCTTCCGGAAATAGCCCCAGTCGTCTCCGAACTCATGCTTCACGCTCTCCGGCACATAGATGCGGCGCCCCGCAATCTCCGACCGCGCCTGCTGCAGATATTCATCCGCTGCCACTTCCATGACGCCCTCCGCGTACATCCGGTCGAAGAAGGTGTCCCGGTCTTCCTGTGTCAGTTCGCCGTTCTTGAGCATCCTGTCTGCCAGGCCGTCGATGATCTGGTTGATCTCTGCCCGCCGTCCTTCCGGGATGGAGAAGATGCCCTGCATATCCTGCCTCAGATTCCGCTTTGCAATGATTGGCAGACTTTCTGCTACCGGCTTCGTCTCGTTCTTCTTGCGCGGCTTTTTCTCCTTCTGCTCAGGCTCTGCCGGTTTGCTCTCCGGCGCCTGCTCGATCTCGCTGCCGGTTTTCGCCTGCGGTTCATCCACGGAAAAGCGCATACCCTTCAGACTTCTGGCGATCTCCATGCGCTGCTCGTCGTTCCCGGCCTCGTACTCGATGACGTTCAAGCCCGCCGCCTTCATTTTCTCCAGCCGTTCCGGCGGGCAATCATCCGGCGCAATGCAGACCGGCTCGTCGAATGTGACCACGCGCTGCGGCTTCGCCTCGAAATATCCCGTCGGCATTTCTGCCGCCTGGCGGTACATACCGGCAATCTCCGTGGCAAGCCCGCCGTCGATGTCATACCCCTGCCTGCTGAAGGCCTGCTGGATGCGCATGGCGTCCTGCCCGGCGTTCTCCATGAGCAGGCCCGCGATCTCATCCATGTCATAGCTTCCGGCCGTCTTCTGCACATCTGCAACGATGCCCTCGATGCGCTTGTCCAGCTCCTGCAGCAGCTGGTTATATTCCTCTTCCGGCATATTCTGCAGACGGTCCTCGTCTGCATGGATGGCGTCCACGCTTTTGTATCTCGGCGTCGCCACAGATAAGATTCCCTTGGCGCCCACGCCCCAGTAGCTCTCGCCTCTGGCGCTTGCCTGGTTCATTGCTTTTACGATGTTCTCCGCCGTGTACGCGCCGTGCGTTTCCCGGAAGCTCCTGCGCCTGCCGGAAGCCGTGAAGCGTTCCTTCCCATTGTAGATGCCCGGCTCACCCAGCACGCCGCGAAGCTGCCCGCGTACCCATGCCTCTACATCTGCATCGTCCACTGCCTCGCGGAGCTTATCCTGCGTGGCATAGCGGTCTACGCCGTCGCGTGTCTGGCCGCCATCTTCATAAAGCGCTTCTGCGTTCCGGATGAAATCCTCTACACGTGCGTCGCTGATCTTGTCCCGCTGCCGTGCAACGCGCGTCTCGCGCAGCTCCGGCCTGCGGTTCAGCGCGTACTCGTGGTCTGCAATCCAGGTGTCCATGATGCTCTCGCGTGCCGTCTCCAGTTCTGCCGCTGTCAACCGCTCGCCGGTCTCCAGCTTCACATACAGCTGTGCCAGCTCCTGTGCGCCGATTTTCTCTGTATAGTCCTGCAACGCCAGGTTGCCGAAGCTGTCCCAGACTTTTTCCTTCAGTACAGGCTCGATGTCTTTCCCTTGTTCTGCAAGATATGCAGCCCGCACCGTGTCGTCTCTGGAAATCCGCTTGGCAAGCTCCGCTTCGTCCATCGTGGACACTTCGCCCACGTGGCCGCTGATGACGCTGCCACGGGAGAAGATACCACCCGCCACCTGGTTCGCCAGCTGCGCGATCTTCTGCTCTGCTGCGCTGCTGGCCTCGTAGTTCACCTCCCGCTCGACGATTGCGTTTGCTGCCGTCGGCGTCCAGGCATCTGCGCCGTAGACCTTGTTGCGCCGGTCTGCCTTCGGGTCGATGCTCTGGCGTGGGAAGACCAGCGTATAGTCTCCGTATTGCGTATGCCCCTGGCTCGCCTTCACAATAGCGACCGACGGCGACGGGATAGCGCCGAGCTGCAGCATACTGTCCATCTTCTTGCCGTCCAGATTGTGAATGGCCATCAAGTCTTGCGTCTGCTCAACCGGCTCGTCCATAGAGAACCGGGCCTTGACAGGCAGCCGCTTCTCTGCTACACTGGCCTCAGAAGCATCTGTGGGCACCCTAACAGGGCGGTTTTCCGCTTTAGCTGTACCATTCTGGTACTGACGGGGAGGCGCAGGTGCTTTCTTTTCGTTCTCATTCAGCTGGATGGAGTACACAAATTCTCCATCCGGCTTTTTCCGTACATTTGCCAGCAGGTCATAGACCCGTCCGTCGATTTGCACGGTCTTCACGAAATATTCCCAACCTGTAAGTCCCTGGTGCGCTTCGGATGTTTTGCCCTGTTCTTTGCCGCTTCCGCTGTGCTCTGCGTTTTCGACCAGATCAAAAATGTTCCCGTCCGCTCCTGTGTTGATCTTCGCCTTCCAGCCTCTTGGCGAAGACTTCTTATCGCCGTAGACGTTCTTCCGCAAATCATTCTCATCGAATGTCGCGTAATAGACTTCACCATCTCGCGCTGTGAACTTCGCTGTGCGGCCTGCGTATTCATTCCGCATGATGTCCATAAAGGCTTCCATGCGCTTCTTGTACGGCAGCTTGCGGACGGCCTCGCTGGTTTCATACACTTCAGTCCCGTCGTCCGTCTTTCCGACGTAATCCAGGCTGTCGCTCAGATCGGCATAGACCGTGTTCTCATCAGCTCTGGCAGGCGGTGCCGCGCGGCGCTGCTCCGGTGTCAGCTCCCGGCGGCTGGCTGCGTCTCGCGCTTCAATCTCGCCTGCGGTATTGCGGTAAAGATCGTAGCTGTCCATCCCCACGCCGTTCTGAATGTCAATGATACTGTCTTCCAGCTCTCCGATCTTCGCTTCAATGGCGTCGTCTTCCGCCGTCCACCGGTTCAAATCCCACGGCAGCTGTTCTTCCAGCCTGGCAATCTCTTCCCGGATGTCCGCAATTCTCGCTTCTTTCGCCTCGTCCCGGTGCTGCTGCCAATACTCCGGCGATGCGCCGCTTGCAAATCCTTCTGCCTTCTGAATGGCGTGCTGGATTTCGTGGATGATCGTCGCCTCTGGTGCCGAGCGCAGCTTGCTGTCCAGCGCGATCTTGTTCTCGCTTGGAGAGAAATAGCCCTGCGTATTGCCCGGCAGCTCCTTGAACTCTACACGCACGTTGCGCAGCTGCGGGTACGCCTGGAACAGTTCCTCGTGATCGATGACGTCCTCCAGCGTGGCATTCTCGCTTTCCACGCGCTCGCTCAGTCTCCCGTACTCTCGGCCCCAGGTCTTGTCCAGCTCCTGAAGGCGCTCCTGGTCTTCCGGCTTCCACGCTTCTGCAGAACCGGTGAGCATCTTGTCCACGAGCTTCTGATATTCCGCATAGTCCGGGTGGCTCCGACTGAAGGCTGCGTCTCCGCCGCGATGATACTTCATCTTGCTGTCGTCGATCTCGAAACGCAGCTTTCCTTCCATGCCGGTGTGCCAGCCGGTTTCCTTTCGCACGCGCTCATCGTCTTCACCCTGCATCTGAAGCTCCTGTGCGCGGGCGAGTGTCTTCTGATCTGCTGTGTTTGCGTTCACGCCGCCGTAGCTGTAGCGCTCTGGCGGCCCAGTCCTGCGCTGTGTCGCCGCTGCTGTCTCGCTGCCCGGCGTGGTGACCTTCCGCTCCTGCAGAACCGCCTGCGCCTCGCTGCGGTACTTTTCGGCGTGGGCGCCGAAGAAGTTGATTCCTGCATAAGCGTCCGCACAGATTTCCTCTTTGACGATGCCGTAAACCTCGGCTACTTCCTGTCCGGATGCGTGCTCCGGCAAATCATATACGCCGCGCAGGTTCTTCAGATACTTCTCGACCACTGCGTCAAATTCTTCCCGGCTGTACTGTTCTACGATGGCCCGCTCGATCTGCCGCACAAGCCCCGGATTGTTGGCCGCGTAATCATGGAAGGCCTCGTGGTCTGCGATCTGGTCGATGTTCAGATAGCGGTGGTCTGCCTGGACGATGATGCCGTTTTCTGTGTAGACGCCGCGTGCCGCGCTTACCGAGCCATCTGCCTGGCGGATGCGGATGGAACCAAGCACATACGTCACCGGTTTCCCGGTCTCATAGGAAATGCGCTGCGCCGTTTGCTGCATCTGCGTATCCCAGTGAGATTCCGGCATGACCTGAATCTCGCGTTCCTCCGTTCCGTTCGGCAGGCCCAGGCTCTGGCTGCTTACTTTCGAGCCGTAGAGTTCGTCCAAGATTCTCTCTTTCAACAGCTGTTCTGCCCTGGTTAAAGGCGCGTTGTGGTCTGCCTTCTGCCAGGATTCCACTCTGTCCGCCGGTACTCTCACGGAGAATCCGTCCGCCGTCTCCATCAGGTAGCTGCTCGCCCTGCTGTTCTGCGCCTGGCTGCTGCCCGGCTGGAAGCTGTTCTGTGCCATTGTTCATTCCTCCTTCAGGTGTTGTGGCTTCATTCTGTACGCCGGGCTGCTGGCTCCCTGGCACCTGCTGCGCGGCAGTGTTGACCGGCTGCTGATTTTGTGCCTGCACGTTTCCGGACACGACCGCTTCGATGTCCGCGTCCGTCATCTGCCGCATGACGTTCTGCACTTCCGGGAAAGAGAGCAGCTTGCTGAGAACTTCGCCATCTGTGATCTGCCCGCGATAGAACGCCTCAATGCCGCGTGCCATCGACTGTGCGCGTTTTCCACTCACGCCCATGGCCTCCAGGCGTTCCAGCGGTGTGGCAGTCTGTTCGGTCTGCACCTGCTGCGGCGTCGGCAGCCCAGCTTCCTGCTGCGTGCTCTGTTCCAACTGCTGCGGCTGCACGGCTGCGGCCTGTGCCGCCGTTGGAAGATTCGGCTGCTGCACCTGCTGGCTCTGCCCCGCAATCTGCGCAGCTGCGGCCGCCGCGTTCCCGCTTTGCAGAGCCTGCCCGCTCTCCGGCTGCTGTGCGCTCTGTGTTCCGGCCTCTGCCTGCTGCAGTCCCTGCTGGATGGCGGTCTGTAGCTCCTGCTCCACCTGCTTCTGCATCTGCGGGTCTGTCGGTGTCGTTGGCAGGTCTGCCGCCGTTGGCAGCTGGCCCGTGCTTCCGCCGCCCGGCAGCATGACATTCGGTGTCTGCATGGCGCTGGACGCTGCGGTGTACCCATTGACATACGCCCGCATCGCCTCATCGATAAGATCGAGCGTTTCGTTCAGATTGTCCACGGCCTTCTGCTGGCCCGCAATGTAATAGCTGTTGACGCTTTCACGCAGGCTCTGCGTCTGCTGCATGATGAACTGCGCCCGCTGCGCCTTTGCTTCCGGCGTCATGTTTTCCGTTCCGGCCGTCATTGCGCGGTATCCCTGCTCAATGGCCTGGTATGCCTGGTTCATCTGCGCCTTCTGCTGCTGTGTCGTCTGGTAGCTGCTAATGGCGCTGCTCAGCACAGAGAACGCAAACGCCGTCACGAGGTTTGTGGCGATCTCTTCTTTCGTCGGCTTTTCATCTGCCGCAAGATAGCCGACCGCCTGGTTCACGCTCGCATTCGTCACGCCGCTTGCTGTCTGCCGTAAAAACTCCATGAACGGCGTCATCTTATGCGTATCACGCAGCACGTTGGCAAGGCCTGTTCCTACCAGTCCGCCTGCCAAATTGCCAGCCATGCCCTGTGCGCCGCTGATGGCAATGCGTTTGAGGTAATCTTCCGTGCTCATGTCGCCCATGGCGGCTGCGCCTGCATTGTGTACGGCGTCAGCTCCGGCAAAGCTCAGCGCTCCCGCCGCCACCTTGAAGCCGAGGCTGCCGGTGTTCATTCCTGCTGCCGCAAGCCCGGCGCCCGCCGCTTCTCCGATGCCGGACATCAGCGCCAGACTTCCCGCGATCTTCGCGCCGCCCGCGAGCACCGGATGCTCTGCCTGCGCCCGCTGCGCGTTTTCCATCTGCCGGTGATACTCATCCTCGTTCGCGCCGAGCAGCTTTCCGACTGCCGCAGCGGCAGATGTCACACCCAACCCCTCCTGCAGCCCGCTCGCAACCGCCGTCTGCTTGGAGTACAGTCTTGTGTAAAGAACATCGTAAATCTGCTGCCACTGCTTTGCCGCCTCTGTGTCGCCCTTGCGCATCGCTTCCTGGTACGGCGCAAAGGCCGTCACATTCTGCTCATAGCCAAGAAGCCCGCCGAACCCGTTCTGTGTGCCGATGATCTCTTCCGCCTCTTGTTTCTGGCGTTTCGTCCAGATTCCCGGAACGCTGGCCAGTGCAATGAGCCGGTCTTTATATCGTCCCACATTTTTTGCGGTGTACGTCTCCGGCCGCTTCGTGCCCTGCATCTGGCTCTCGCTCTCCTGGCGGTCGATCTCGTCCTGCAGCGCCTGGATGCGCCGGTCTGTTTCGCTCTGCGCAGCGTCTGCCTGGAAGGTTGGCAGCGTCGAATCGCTGGCTTTGCCCAGCATGGAAAGGATGCCGGGCTGCTGCGCCTGCTCCTGCTTCTTCTGGCTCTCCAAGATGGCGAGCGTCCGTTTCATACCCTGCAGCTGATCGTGCGCTACCGTTTCGTCCAGCGCCTGCTCTCGCTGCGTGGTATAGTAATAATCCTGCGCATCATGCAGCTTTTCTGCGTAGCTGTTCGCAGCATCCACTGTGTCGAATATACCCAGGAACTCCCCGGTGTCGTAGAAGTGCTGCAGAATTTCGTCTCCGTCGCTGCTGCGGTATGCCTTCCCGTCTTTCATCCAGACCGACGGAAGCAGCACCTCCTTGCCCTGAATGTTGAAGCTCGTGCTGTCCACGGTCGAGATGCTGCCGTCGGCGTTCCGATACTGCGGCCGGTTGTAAAGGTCGATGTTGCCCGCGCCATACTGGCCGATCTCCTGGTTGTATCGTTCCTTCTGCCGCTGAGAAGTTGGGGCCGATGCGCCGAGTCCTGCAATGCTGGCAGGCGTTGCCGTCCGGTCGAATCCGCTTCTCTCGCTCTGATGGGCCTTCTGCTCCTGCGCCTGGCGGCGCTGCTGTGCGGCGCTCTGCGCCTGGCGGATGAAGTCCTGCTTATTGAGGACGCCACCGGCCTCCTGGCCGGTGGTCTGTTCCCAGTTGCTCTGCTGCTTGTCCGCTTTGTTCAGGAAAGATTTCTTGGAAATAACGCTCATACTTTCCTCCTTACTTGTACTTCACGGAGTCGTCGATCTTGGTTCCGCTCACCTCGTAAATCCGTTTCGCCACGTCAGACCACTGCTGCTTCGACATCTGCCCGCGTGCGCCGACGGCCACATCATAGGCCCTGTCATAGTTGCCCTGGCCGAGCAGTGTCGAGATCGTCCGCTGTACGCCGTTATACGAATCTCTCGCCATGTCCACGTTGCCGCTGTAGCTTCCGCCGCCGTTGATCTTCGAGCCGCCAGCGCTTCCGGAGCCGGAACCGCCGCCACTGCTTCTAGCGCCCTTGGCCGCCAGCGCTGCCTCGTATGCGGACGTGTCGATGCCCAGCTTCCGGAGATACGAATAGTCGCCGTACTGTGCAGCCAGCTGCGCCTTCTCTAGTGCCTCGCCGCGAAGTCCCGTCTGCTGGTTGATCTCGTCAAGCAGGTTCTGGTAGCTGAAACTGCGGTCTGTGTTGTACTGGTTCAGCTCGTTCAGATACTTCGTGTAGTCCAGCTGCTCCAGTGCGCTCGCCGTCTGCACGTCGTTTGCAATCCGGCTGTAAGCATCTGCCCATGTCTGGTAATCGAAGTTCCGGTTCGTGTTGTACTGCTGCAGCTCGTTGAGATACTTGTCATAGTCCGACTGCTCTGCGCCCTGCACGGCTCCCAGATCGCTGAGCTTCATGTTGTAGTCGTTCATGTACTTGTTGTAGGCCAGCTGGTAAAGCTCCGGAATCTTGTCTGTCATCTGCGCTGCATAATAATCTCCGGCCTGCGCCGCTGCCGTCGCTGCATAGCTCGACGGGATGCCGCCGGACGCCGCCGCTGCCGCGCCGATGGCGTTCTGCTGTGCGCGGTCTCCCTCGCGGGTGTACTGCTTGCGGTACTGGCTGTAGAGCTGATCGCGCTCCGGGTCATAACTGAACGCTTCGCGGTTCAGAATTTGTTTTAGCAAATCCTGAATGGTCTCGTCGTACCGGTTCGTGTATTCCGGCTGTGCGACGTCATAAGAATAATTGCCGTAGTTCAGCTGCTTGTTCAGAAGATCGTCCACAAGCCCCGTGCGGTTCGAAGAGTATGTCGGCTTTGCATCCTGCTGGAAGCTGTTCGGGGAAAGTGGGTCGAGGTAGAACTGTGAACCCGCTCCGCCGCCCGTGTAGTTTCCGTAGCTGCTGCGGATGCCTTCCGCGCCTAGGTTTGCCAGTGCCCGCTGCTCCGGCGTCGTGGCGTTGTGGTAGTCGCGCTTGTATTTCAGGATGCTCATTCCCGCATCCGGATTCTGCTGTGCCAGCTTCAGATCGGCCGACGAGAACTCGCTGCCGAGTCCGGAGTTCGTCAGCTCCCGCTGAAACTCGTCGTATGTAAATCTCTGTGCCATTGTCGTCTCCTTTCATGGTTACAGTTCGCTTCCCGTGTAGACCTCGCGCACCAGCGAATACAGTCTGCACCCGCCGCTGCCCGTCATCCGGATACGGAAGTGATCGCACCGGCGCGGCACGATCGGCAGATAGAAGCTGCGTTTCTTTTCTGCCTGCAGCGTCTTCACCTCGCGCCAAACGCCGTCTGAGTCGAACTGCATCTCAATCTTCACGCTGGCCCCTTCGTCCAGCTCCAGCCGCACCAGCAGCTTTCCGATGCCCTTCTTCTGCGGAATCGGCACCGACGCCGAGGAATACGTTGTGTACTCGTAGAAGTCCGCCCACTCCGTCATCCAGGAGACCTCTGTCTCCCGAACCGCCGCGGCTGGCGCCGTCCTGGCATTTCCGTTCAGCAAAAGCCTTCCGTCTGCAGCCAGGAAATACAGCTCCCCGTTCCAGCCCCAGCCGACAACCTCCAGCGCATCTTCCTGGTGCCACAGGCCCCGCAATGTGTCATACACAAAAAGATGCCAGGCGCCCGCCGTGTCCTTCATCGAGACGTAATACTTCGTCCCGTCGCTGCCGCCCACGGCGTTCCGGAACCGCTGCGTGCCGAACGCCGCGCCCACCTGCTGCGGGATGCCGCCGGAGTAGGCGACAATGCCCGTGCGGGCCAGATAGAAAAGCGTCTCTCCGGCAATGGCGATGGACGCATCGCTGCCAGCCTCCACGCCCAATGAAGCGCTGCCCATCACCTGAAAGTTCGACGGCTTGTCTCCGTAGACCTTGTAGATGTGCTCTTCTTTGAAAAAGCACGGATAACCCAGGTAGCTGCAGCACGCCGTGAAGTCTCCCGCGCTGCCGACATTTACGCTGTAGCTGTCCGTGGCCACGCCGTCAAATACATTCCAGTTGAAGATGTCTCCGAGTTTGCTGGCGTAGATTGTGTCTTCCTTGCAGCCCCAGAGCCTGTTCTCATTCTCACATAGAAAGTCCATATCCGGCACGGTTCTCTTGATGGTCAAGGTCTCGGTGTCCCCGCCGCTTCCGATCGTGAAGGTGTTTTCGTAGAAGCGGAGGTAGTCGCCGTCGATTTCCCGGATGATCGGCGTTTTGTTGTTGCTCTCATGCTTCACTGCGCCGGAGATCGTCACCGCGTCTCCGACCTTGAAGATAGAATCCCATGCCGCACCGGACGCATAGATCGTGTTGGCCTTTGCGTCCTCGCCTGCGTAGGTTCCGTCCTGAATCTTTGCGCTGCCGGTGAAGCTCGCTTCCATCGTGCCGAACTCGTCCGCCAGGCGGTTATAATACTTCTTGTCCGGCAGGATGATGATGTACGCGCCCAGGCTCGCGAACTTCTTTCTCCCGTTCGTGACGGTTCCCTTGAGCGTTCCGTCTGCGTAGAACCCCGTTCCGTCCACCCAGTACAGCCCGTCGTGTGCGTAGAACCCGTTCGGTTTTGTGAGTGTGCGTACCTTCCAACGCGGGCGCCTGGGTGCGAGCAGGGGATAGAAGTCGCTCGTCATATTTTTCATGTCCCAGATGTCGCCGTTGTCTGCGCCGAGCGTGTGGTTGTACCCGCCGAACTTCGTCTGCTTGTATTTCTGGATACCGTCCTGGTTTGCCATTGGCGGCAGTCCGATCATGCGCCGTCACCTCCGAACCGGATGAACCCCTCCAGCGCTTCCAGATGGATGGGCTTGATCTTCTGCGGCTCCGGAAGCGCCGCCGGTTTCCAGTCGATCTCCGTCTCGACATTGGCCAGCTCAAACCGCCGCGTGTTATATTCCGGTGCGTCTGCCGGGTCTTTGAAGAGGAAGGTGCCGCGCTCCGTGAAGGCAACGTTTCCTTTCTCGTCGAGCTGCCCGAACTCCTGCGTCAGCTTATTCTCTTCGCGGATATAGAAGTCCACAGAGGGCTGCAAGGCCCGCCGCAGTCTTGCCAGCGTGAAGGCCGTCTTGTAGTCCCATTCCATCTGCGAAAGATAGTTCACCGCCATGCAGGCGTTGACGCATCGGATGAGTGTTGTTTTCATGCTGTGCTCCTTTCAGCTCGTGCTCAGCGGCGAATCGTTGATGTAGACCGTGCCGTAGAATTTGATATTCCCGCCCGACGAGATCGTCACGCCGCTGTTGCCGTAGATGTAAATATTGTCGTCCGCCTCGATGGAGATGCCGCCCGCCGACTGCAGCTTCATGGCGAACGACACGCCGCGAATGTAGTTCGTGTAGATGAACATTCTGTACCGGTTTTCATGCTGGCTGCCCGCTCCGTTGGCGTCCAGCCGGATGCCGCCTGCGGTGTAGTTGCTGTTCATATAGCAGAACTCGATCTCGCCGCCCCAGATGCCGTTCGACTGCAGGATGCTTCGGAAGGTGCTGCCTTCGATGGTGCAGCCGTAGATGTCGATGGCGTCGATCGTGCCGGTCGTAATGTTGCTGCCATTGATCGTCGTCTGTCCTGCGGTGGACAGGTCTGAGAACGTGACCATGCCGCTGAAGCTGATCGACTTGCTGGACACCACCACGCCGTCGCGCATGAGCTTAATCGTGCTGCTGCTTTCTCCGTTGGAGACCGACAGCGTGATGCTGTTGACCGTCTGTGTCAGAGACGATACGCTGCCGTCCAGCGTCGTGATTCTGCTCTGCAGCGCTGTCGCCGTCTGCTGCAGCGACGAAACATCTCCTTCTGCGTTCGTGATGCGCGTCGTCAGGCTGTTGGCCGTCGCAGTTAGAGACGTGATGTTTCCTTCTGCATCTTCCAGCCTCGCACCCAGGCCCTCTGCCGTGACCTGCAGCGCAAGAATCTGCTTCTCGTCATTTTCTAGCTGCACATATACCGGCTCCGTGATGATGTTCACGATCTCATCAAAGCCTGTCTCATTGAAGTTGTCTTTGTCCAGATTGCAGAACGAATACCGCAGCTGCTCCAGCAGCATATAGAGATAGCTCGTGATCTGCTCGATCTTGTCCTTGTCGGACGTTTCTTTCGTGAACTGTGGAAACCCCGTGTCCGCGCTCAAAATATTGGATGGCACCGTATCGCCTCCTTATAGCGTTTTCGGGAAGGGCCGTCTCCGGCCCCTCCCGTGCGTCTCACGCCAGGCCCGCGAGCTTTGCGAACCGGTACAGTACCGTCACAAACTGTTCTCGCGTCATCATGTCCTGCCACATATAGTTCGGCTCGCCGTCTTCCAGCGTGCCGCCGCCGAGCACGATGCCCTTTTCCGTGGCCCACTGCCGGGCTTCTTCGCTGTACTGGCTGCAGTCGTTGTCCTGCAGGTCTTTGCGCATCTGCCCAAAAAGTTCTGCGAATCTATCCTTGTCCATGTTCTCGTCCTCCATTTCTCCGTCGTCTAATGCCATTACCGTGTGTCCCTGGGATACCAGAATGTCGCCGCGCCGCAGCCAGCGGTCGTCCGTCAAAAACTTCTTCCCGCTCAGCATCTCGAACTGCCCGGTCGTCGGCCAGTCGTGCAGCATACAGTAGGTCGTGCAGCTGTTGCCCTGGCGCCTGAAGAGTTTCTTCAGCTCCGTCGCGCCTGCCGAGATCGCGCACAGCATCATAAATGCCGAGCAGTCTGTCTCGACAGGCTTGTTGATCTTGCCGAGCGCGAAGTCTACTGCCTCCGCAGCGGCGTATGCCGTGTTGCGCCCGTCCATGTCATAGCCGATGTTCCGGTTCCGTACGCCGTCTTCGCAGGCCTGCGCCGCCCGCTCCGACATGGCTGGGTCTTTGAACCGAAGAATCCCCAGCCAGCTTCCGTTGTACCAATACGAGAAGTTCAGCTCCCGGCCCGTCTGGTTGCCAGGCTTCTGCCCGCGTCCGCCGGTCTCTCCGAGGCTTGCCTGGCCGATGCGGATACTCACTGCGCGTCACCTCCTGCCGGAAGCAGCCCTTTTTTGAGGTCATATACTGCCGCTTCGATCATGGCGTCCAGGCGCGTCTCGTCGAGCGTGACGCCGTGTTCCGCCAACCAGTTGATGACGTATGCCTTCTTCTCCTGGCCGCGCCCGGAGCCGACATAAATCTGCTCCGCTGCGCTAACCGCAATGCGCACCCAGGCGTTGATCTCCGTCTGCTGCTGCGCTGTTGTTTTCGAGCGGATGTACGGGATGACGATGGCGGTAATGACCGCCGCAATGAGCGCGAATACTGTTTCGATGATGGGTGTAATGTTCATGGTGATCTCCTTTCAGATTTCTTGATCGGTTTCTTCTGCTTCCTTTTTTCCGACTGCCCCGAAGCCCTTCCGCTTTTCAAACAGACTCTTCAGGCAGTACAGAGCGACAACGCCGACGATCTCCGTCACGGCCGTCTGGCTCAGCTTCTCGGCGATGGACTCTTTTCCGAGGTATGCCAGGATGTAGCTGCACCACACCCAGCCCACGCCGTTTCCCAGGCAGAACCAAAGCGCCCGCTTTGTGGTCGTCTTTAAGCTGGTGCGTTTCTGCTGCTTCATGTTCCGTACTCCAAATCGTCGATGCGATGGTTTGCAACCTTCAGCTTTTCCTCGAAGACCGCCGCCTCCTCTTCCAGATGGTAGGTGCGCTCCACCAAACCGTTGTGCTTCGCTACTTTCTGCTCCAGCTGCTCCAGCCGGTAGGCGATGAGCGCCGCGCTTTTCCGGTTCGCCAGGTATGTCCCGATGAGCGTACCGGCAAGGCTCAGCACGGCCACCACGATGGTCTCCGTCATGCCGTCACCTCTGTCCATCCATACACGCCCGGCTCCCACGTGTTCGCGTCCACATCGCTCGTCCAGTGTTTGCCGTTGCGGCTCACTTTTGCGCCCTTGGCGTAGGCATCCGTGCTGCCCACCGGCTGGCTCCACTCCGGCCATTCCTCTGCCGGGTCAGAGATGCCCACCCACAGCGACGGGCTGTCCTCCGGTTTCCAGCCCGCCTGCGAGGTGTGCGCCTTCAGGCATTTGTAGAGCTTGCCGCTGCGCTCCCTGATCTGCCCCGCAGTGTAGGCCACCGGGTATTCCCATGGGCTGAACAGCTCCGCGTGTTCACCGGCCGTCACGCCGTCGATACTTCCGTTCTCAGCCAGTGTGACAAATGCGATGGCGCTTGCCGCCTGGTTTTCCTGCAGGAATGTTCCGGTGTCGCGTTTTACCAGGATGATCTGCGACAGCAGCATGGGCGTTCCGCCCACGGCCACGCCTTCGGCCTCATCCTCTCCGCATAGCAGCCAGAACCCGTCCGGATGCCTGCGGATATAATCAGGGGCTTCCGTCAGTGCAATCACGCCCCCGTCCTTCCGAATTTCGTACATTGATGGTCTCCTTTCTCCCCGAACAGCTTTCGATACAGCTTGTCCGTCTTCCGCAGCACCTTCCAGCTGTTTCCCCGTCGCATGTGGCCCTTCCAGCTCTCATACGACGTGCGCACGTCTTCTTCCGTCATGCGCCCGTCATCTACCCACCGCCGGAACTTTCGCAGCTTCTGCCGCATCTTTCTGGTGCTCTTGCGCTGCACCTTCCGAATGACGCCGCCGGTCTGCGTCAGCTTGAACTTCGTCTTCAGAAACCGCACGCCCTGCTTGATCGGCAGGATGCGCGTTTTCTTCTCGCTCGGCTGCAGCCCGATACCGGCGCAGTATTGCCGGATGCGTGCGGCGCATTCCTCCAGATACCGGACGTCCTCGCAGATGAGATACCCGTCGTCCATACCGGCCGTAGCCCCGGATGTGCAGCTGCTCTTTGATGAAATGGTCAAGGCCGTTTCCCAGCATCAGCGCGTCGATCTGGCTCACCTGGCTGCCCAGGCCGAATCCGCGCGGCCCAAAGTCCGCCATGAAGCTCTCTGCCCGCTCCCGGACGCGCTCGTCGTAGAGCCTGCGCCGGTTCTCCCGATGAATCGGTTCCTGCGGTGCGGAGTTGAAATAGTCCGTGAAGTCGAACACCAGGATGCCGCCCTGCATCCCATGCTTCCGGTAATGCCGCTGCAGGTGCCGGTTCATTCTGTCCATGGCAAAGTCGATGCCCTTGCCCTTCAGACTCGCTGCGTTGTCGTATATGAAGGCCGATGAGAACAGCGGCACCAGTGCATTGTCACATAAGCACCGCTGCACCACGCGCTCTGAGATGTGGACGCTCCGGATGTGCCGCAGCTTTCCGCGCTCCATGATGTCAAACTCATGGAACCCCATCGTCTTCCACGTTCCGTCCATCAGCGCCTTCCGCGTCCTGGCCGTGTTCTCAGACAAACTCGCCAGATACCGCTGCGTCGAGCACTTCCAGCGCACGCCCTTGCAGCACGCCAGCCCCGCTTTGTATAGGTTCTCATAACTGAATACCTGCTCAAAGCTGCCGCACGCTTCGCTCCTGGCCCGGCGTTTTGCTTCCCGCCCGGCGCGGCGTCTTTGATACCGGCCCTCTTTTCGCTCTTCGCTTGTCATGTATGGTTCTTCTCCTTGCCCGTTCGGGCACCCGCCGTAAGGGATGATTGTCGGGTGCGCGTTCTACCCTCGTGGCAGTCCGGCTATGAAACAGGCCCGCGCACATCGGCCTGCCATGCAAGCAGCGTCCAGCCGTCTGCACCGGCGGATTGTTTTGGCTTTTGCCGGGAATAAGCTCTCCTTCTGCATAGGTACTGCTTCGCCGCCTTCCGGCGGTTACTGCGTCAGACCGTGCTGTGCAGAATCCGAAGGCCACGCCATTGGCATTGCTGGCGTTGTTATTGTTCGCGTTGCCGTTGCTGTTGACCAGGCAGAAATTCGTGGAGTTGCTGGCATTCGGCGAGCGCTCCCACCAGTTGGCTGCAGAGCCGACGGCAACAAAAACAGAGCTTAACCCATGTTGTCTATTCTTCCGAAACTCCGGCAGGCCCGTCCGGCAAATCCTTGTACCGCTGCCGGTCTTTCTTCCGGACAGCTGCCAGCAGCTTCGCTTCCTCCGCGATCATCGCGCCCCACTGCTCCATAGCCTTCCCAATCCATTTGCACCCTTCCGGGTTCTGCCGGGCCGCCTCGTATAGCAGCTGCAGCTTCGGGTCGAGATTCTGCAGCGCAATGTTTGCCCGCGTCAGCTCGTCCCGGCGCATCTGCGCCTCGTGCTGATTCGTCGGCCAGATGTTGTTGGCCGCTGCCGCGTGCTCGTGCACGTCGCTCGCCAGCTGCATAATGCGCGACGTGAGGAAGAACGTGTACCGCTTCGGTGCCTTCATGCAGCAGCTGAGCGTGAACGCTTCCAGCTTCTTCGCCGTGTCCACGAACTGCATGCTGCTTTCGCTCCGTTTGGATTTGTAGACTGCCATACCGCCTCGTCCTTTCTTGCCGCCTCCTGCCCGCAGCGCACAGGCTGCTGGCTGGAGGCAGGGCTTTCTTCGTTTTGAAATCTTGGCTTTCCGGATTCTGGATTAAAAGCAGAAGCCGAAGGCCACGCCAAGGGCAAAGCTGGCGTCGTTAACGTTCGCGTTGCCGCCGCTGTAGACCAGGCAGAAATACATGGAGTTGACGGCATACGGCGAGCGCTCCCACCAGATGGCTGCAGAGCCGTTGAACTTCTTCACCTTGCTGTTGCCCGCCTTGTAGTAGTCATACTGCGTGCCCTCGCCGCTCTTGGAATAGCTGACGCTGCCGAAAATCTCGATCTCGCTCAGCAGAAACAGCTTGTCCGCCGTGGTGTTGATGGTGGCGCTCTGACTGCCCGCCGAGGTCAGCTTGTTCACCTCCCGGATGCCGTTCTGTACCTCCGTCGGCATCAGCGCCAGAATGGCAGGCAGGTGTGTGCTTCGCATGGCGCAGCTCGTCCAGCCGCCGCTGTTGGTGTTGGAGCTGTTCATGTTCTTGGTCTCGCCGTAGCAGTCGTGCAGCTGGAAGGTCAGCGGTGCCTTCCCGCCGTTGGCGTAGGTGTCGTGGTTCTTGCCGATGATGTCCACCTGATAGCTCGCACCGTTGATGGTCATCGTCTTGCTGTTGCCCACCACCCATGTGCTCGGCACGCTGCCCGAATGGCACGCCGCGATGATGGAAGCCCAGTCGTTGTCCGCGAAGTTGTCCTTCAGGAAGCTCACCGTCACCGCGCAGGTCTTGCTCGCTGGCGCAGTATAGTTTGTTCCTGCCGCCACACTGATGGTGATCTTTGCGCTGCCGTTGGCCTTGCCCGTCACCGTCACCGTATTGCCCGATACGCTCACCGTCGCCGCCGCTGTGTTGCTGCTCGCGGCGCTGATCGTGCCGTTGCCGCTGCGCGTCACCGTGATGGTCTTGCTCTTCGTCTTGGTATCCAGCGTCATGCTGGTAGGGGAGATGCTGAGGCTCCCCGCTGCCTTCCCGATACTCCAGCTCACGCTCTTCGCCGTCGTCGTGCCGTCTGCCCAGCGGTAATTGCTCTTCGGCGTGAAGGTTGCCGTGTAGCTTCCCGCGTTCGTGCCGGATGTCGTGCCGCCGATGGTCAGCTGCGTCGTGCTGTAGTTGCTCCAGGACGGGGACTGGCTGCCGCCGTTGTAGGTCAGGCTCCCGCTCTGGCTCGGCACCGTGGAGATCGTCTTCCGGTTCACCGTCACGCTCGTCGTCGCCGTCTTCGTCACGCCGTTTTCCGTGTAGCTCACCGTGATCGTCTGCGTACCGACCGTGCTAAGCAGCGTCGGGCTGCAGCTGTAGCCGGTCACGTCGGCCGTGGCGCCGTCGGAATATGTGGCCTTCACCACCATGCCCGTGCTCTGGAAGCTGTCGCCGTACTCATAGACCTTCTTCGTCGGCTGCGCCGTGATCTCGATCTTCGTCAGCCGGTGCACCACCGTAATGGCCTGCTCCGCCGTCTTCGTCACGCCGCCTTCCGTGTACTCGATGGTGACGCTCGTCGTGCCGTCCGTCAGTGCCGTGTCCGGGCTGAAGCTGTATCCCGTCGCCTTGAGCGTGGCGCCGTTGGAATATGTCGCCGTGACGATCATGCCTGCCGGGCTGAAGGTTTCACCGGAGACGTAAGTCGTTTTTGCTGGCGGCGTTGTAATGGCAATCGACACCAGCTTCACCCCGCCGCCTCCGCCGCCTACCATGTTGAAGACTAATCCGTTCATGTTCCCACCTCAATTCTCGTGATGTTCACCGTCAATGCCGCCGTCGGCGTCTGGCTGCAGTGGAAGGTCATCTTGCCTGCCTGCGTCACATTGTCCGCGTAGATGATCGCCTCGCTGTACGCGCCGAAGCTGGCCGGTGCGGGCGACACCACATACGCATACGCGCCCGTCAGGATGTTCGCATTGCTCACCGTCTGCGCTTTGCTGCTCCAGCTGGCGGCCGCCAGCGTCACCGTGAAGGAAACAGCCTTCCCGCTCTTTGCGTTCCAGGCCGTCCGCTCCGCTGCTGTGACGTGCTTCGTGGTATCGGCCTCGTGGTCGTCGAGGTTGCCCTGCACAGTTGCCGCAGCGCCTGCCGTTTCTTTCCCTGCAAGTGCGGTTCGGATGTCGCTGTGCGCCGCGCTGGAGCTGTTGTGTGCCGACACCGCGCTGGCCGCTTCCGACTTGCCGGTTCCTGCCGGGTCTGCGCCTGTCTGCGCCGCCGTTACCTGGTGCGGGTTGTCCGTGTTCCCGGTATGTGCGCCCAGGCTTGTAGCGTTGGCCTTCTTGTCAAGCTCTGCCTTCACGCCGCCGCTGGTCACAGGGTTCGTGCTGTTCGCTGTCGGGGCTGCGTCGAAGGTCAGTTTGTCCTGCTTGCCGTTCCACTTGGTGCGCTCCGCTGCTGTGACGTGCTTCGTGGTATCGGCCTCGTGGTCGTCGAGGTTGCCCTGTACGGCGCCCGCCTTGGTCTCGGCGGTTCCCGCTGCGTCTGCGCCTACCATCTCTGCGGTATAGTCTCCTGCCTTCGGAACAACTGCGCCGCCTCGTCCGTTGAAGCTCGTCACGCCGCCGCCCGCGATGGCCTGCGCACTGTCGCACCAATACTTCGCGTTGTTGGTGTTCTCGCCCTCGCGTGTTCCTGTTCCGCCCACGGCCCAGCTCTCAGCTGCTTTTGCGTTTGCCTCCACGCCCTGTGCGCTGCTCTGTGCAAGCTCCGCGCTTTCCTGCGCGTCCGTGGCCGCCGCCTGGGCGTCCGTCTTCGCAGTCTCTGCCGCAGCCTTGGCTGCCTGCGCCGCCTGCTTGTCCTGGCCTGCGCTTGCAGCGGATGCAGCTGCTGCCGTCTTGCTGCCGACTGCCTCATCTCTTGCCGCTTCCGCAGCCGTCTGCGCGGTTGCCGCATCTCCAGCCGCTTTTGTCGCTGCCGCGCTGTCTGCCGCGACGGATGCCTCGCTTTTCTTGGCGTTCGTCTCCGCCGTCTTTGCTGCCGCCTCAGACTCTGCCGCATTGCTGGCCGCCGACTCTGCGCCTGCCTTCGCCGTGCGGGCGTCCGTGGCCGACTGCGCCGCCTGCGTGGCGTTCGTTGTCGTGGCCTTCTGCGCGTTCTCCGCCTTTGTGGCGGCCTCCTGCGCCGTGTCGGCTGCCCCGGAAGCTGTCTGCTCGGAAGCAGCTGCCGCTGCCGCCTTCGTGCTGGCGGTTGCTGCTGCCGTCTGCGCAGTGCTTGCGTCGGTCTGAGCGCTCGATGCTGCCGACTGCGCGGCTGTCTTCGCCGCTTCTGCCGCTGTCTTGGCCGCCTGCGCCTGTGAGATCGTCGCAGAGACCAGGTCTCCCTGCAAATCTGCAAGCGTCAGAATCTCACGCCACGCGCTGTCGTCTTCGTTTTCATACTTCCACTGCAGCTGCCCGTCGGTCTCGCTGTAGCGGATGACGACCGGTTCGCCGCCGTCGCCTTTCAGGCTGGCCAGCCACTCTTCCTCGGTTCCGATGAAGCCGTGCTTCACGGCGATGCCATAAGCCGTGATGTAATACCCGCGCCACTCGGTTCCGATCTTCGTGTAGCTCATACATACACCTCCATGTGGGTGTCTGCCGGATGGTAGTTGAGCGCAAACCAGCGCATGAACTCGCTGAAAAAGCTGTTGAATACCTGCATCGTATTCTGGTACTTGTTGTACTCGCCGTTTGCAAAGTCGATCATGGCCGTCAAATAGGCCCAGTAGATTTTGTCGTGCGGCGGCTGCGCCAGCAGCTCCTTGTCCTTATCTGCGTCATAGTGGTAGGTGATGATCTCTTCGCTTGCGAAGAGCAGAACCTCCGTCTGTACCAGCCCCTCGCACTCGTTGAGCCACTGCGTCTTTGCCTCGTTGGAGAAGGCGTTCGGCTTGATCTCGTCCACCATGTCGATGACGCTCTTCAAGGTTGCCATGCCCGGCACCTCCTTCCTCGAAAAATGCAAAGCCGGGGCGACGGCAAGCGCCGCCGTCCCGGTTCTGTGTGTCAGGTTGTCGCGCTCAGCTTTGTGGCCAGCGCGTTATATTTCGCCTTCAGCTCGTTTGCCAGCGTGACAACGGCGTCAAACTCCGCCTTCGTCGGTGCCGAGCCTGCGGCGGCGGCCGCATCTGCGGCCGTTACCTTGGACGTGGACGCCTTCATGCTGCCGAGCTTCAGTTCATCGGTCACTTCCAGGTTTGTGAACCTTGTGTACTTTCCCATCCTGAAGCCCTCCTGTCAGCCGCCGACAAGCTGCGTGCCGCCGGTCACGCCGCCGACACAGAACGCCCGCCAGTCGTTGAAGCCCGCGATGAAACGCGCATAGCCCTTCCAGACGTTGGCGTCGTTGCCTGCCAGCTCGCTGCGAACCTCCAGCGCCACTCGGTCAAGCCACACGGCGCCGCCGTATTCCTCGTTGTACTTGCTGTCCAGCAGCACCCACGGCTTCGTGCCTGCGGTGATAAACTGGTTGAGGTACGGCCAGACGATGACGTTCCAGCGGCCAAAGTTGAAGTTGAAGCCGTTGTTGGCGGTGTTCGGGTCTTTGTCTGCGCCGATCGCGGCGAAGACATCCCGCTTGAGCGTGTACTCGTTCGGGATGAGGATGGTCGTCGGCGCCACGTCCAGGACTTCCTCGTTGTCGCCCCGGAAGTCCTGCATGGCAGACTCCGCTGCAGCCAGCGCGTCGCTGGAGAAGCCGTCGGCAAAGAGGTTCGACTGCTTCTTCTTGCCCAGTGCCGACGGATGCTCCTTGGCAAACAGGCACTTGCCGTCCGCGCCCAGCGTGGAGAAGGTCTTGCCGTAGAACTTCGTGCTCGTTGCGCCGGTGATGGCCGCGCCGAGCAGCGCCGCGCCGAACTTCTCGCGCGTGCGGTAATACGACGTGATGAAGCCCGCAGGCTGCTTCTTGAGGTCCATCAGCTTGCCGTCTTCCACGATCTCGCGCGACAGCGAGAAGCTGTTCTTCCAGGTCATGTGCTCCAGGAACTTGCTGAAGCCTTCCTGCATACCATCCACGGGATAGTCGCCGTTCTCGCCGACCGGCTGGAAGCCCTCCATCGCGGTCATGGTCGTGAACTTCTCGCCCCAGTGGTTGCTGGGGGAGATGTTGAACAGCTCCGGCAGCATGCTGGCCTGCTCGAAGGCCTCGCCGCGCTTCTCCAGGAACATCTTGATCGGTTCCTGGCTCTTGCCGAAAATGCTGTCCTGAAGGCCGGAGCCTTCGGTAAAGGTAATGTTAGCCATTGCTTATGTCTCCTTTCCTGGTATCAGAAGCGGACGCGGCACATATCGCCCGCCGCCGTGCCGTCCATATAGACGACCTCGGCCACGCCGCTCGCGGTCGTGCCCGTGACCTGCAGACCGTCGGTGTGCAGCGTGACCTTGCTGCCCAGCTTTACGCTGGTAGCTGCCGCCGCAAACGTGGTCTCGAAGATCATGTCCTTGTTTACCCGAATCACGGGGATGATGTCGCCCGCCGTGCACGGGCTGTCCTTCTCGCACATGGAGATGTACGTCGGCGCGTTCGTGCCGGTCGCCAGTGCGAGATTGCCGCCCGACTGGACAAGTGCCATGCCGACCTTCGGCGTAATGGCGCCGCACGGCAGATACTCGATGCCCGAAATCCTGTTGTCATCGATGCTGTGAATTTTGAAACTCATGTGAAATGCTCCTTTCTCAGCCCTTGTGTGTCCGGCTGTAGTGTGCCTGAATCTCCGCATCGGTAACGCCTGGGTTCATGGTGCGGTACAGCTCCTTCACGTCCGAAGGAACCGTCACGGCGCCCTTTCCCCGCGTCTGCGTCTGCGCCAGATGCTGCTTCGACTGTGCGGCATTGATGGCCGCCTGCCGTGCCCTTGCCGCTGTGCCCTGTGAAAGCGTCTCGAAGTTCGCCAGCTTAAAAGCGTCGAGCAGACTGTTGCCCTTCTTCACCAGCTCATAGAACTGCGGATAGCTCGGCATCTTCGCCAGGTCTTGCAGCTCGCGGATGTTCGGGTCAAGCTCGCTGATCTTCTTCAGCTGCTCGTCCACCTGCACCTTTGCCTGCGCCTCCTGGGCATCCTGTCTGGCCTTCTCCGCTGCCAGCTTTGCCTCCCGCGCTTCGCGCACCTCCGGCAGATTCTGCACAAATTGGTTGAACTCTTCATCGCTCATCCCGCTCTTGCGGAGCAGATGAGACTTCTTCTCTTCCTCGAAGCGCTCCCGGTACTCTTCGTACTCCGCCTTCGAGGTGATGGGCTTCTTGGTGTACGGGTTTGTCATGCCGCTGCTTGCAAACGCCTCGTCGATGAACCGCTGCGCTTCCGCTCTGGCGTCCTCTCTGGCCTTTGCAATCGCCGCATCCCGCTCTGCTTCCGCCTTCCGCCGTGCCGCTGCAAACTGTGCGTTGCGGACATTTGCATCCTGCGCACCTTCGCTGCCCGTTTCTGTATTGCCTTCCGGCTGCTCGCCGCCTGCATCTTCTTCAGACGCCTGGTCGTCTGCGCCGGTTGTCTGCTGTGTATTGTCCTGGTCTTCTTCGGCAGGGTCGGCGGCCTCCTGCACTTCTTCGCCTTGCGCCTGTTCTTCCTGCGACTGTGCAGGGTCGGCGGCTTCCTGCTCTTTTCCGCCTTCGTCGATGCCAAACAGTGCGCCGTAGTCGATCTCGTTCACGTGTCCCTCCGGTGCCCGCAGTCTGCGGGCCTTGCATTTTTACGCTATTGCTGCGAAGTGTCGGGGCTGGCGGCGAGCGGCATCACTTACCGCTCTTGCCGCTGCCGGAACTGCCGGTGCGAAGATCGTTGCCGGTCTTCACCTGGCCGTTGCCCTTCTTCACGTTCTGCGAGAAAGGCGCGTTGACCTTCTGTGCGCCGGTGTTCTGGATGCTGCCAGCGTAGCCGGGTCTCTTGTTGTCTGCCATGTGTTCGTCCTCCTTTCTTTTGGGATGCTCCTATGTCACGGCCAGCTTCGCGGGTGCCCCAATCCCGCGCAGCCTGCCGCTTCAGGAGGCCGGGCGATACCCGGATAAAAGAAACGATCAAAAGAATCAAACAGGGGCTGTCCCCTGGGGCTGCTGTCTCGCTGCGGCAGAGTCCCGTGCTGCGTCCTGTCTGGCCCGCTGCACGACGGCCTGTGCCGTCTGCTCGTCGATACCGGATGGCTGCTGCGCCTGTTGGGCCTGCACAGCTGCCTGCTGTTGGGCCATCTGAATCTGCATGGCCATCTGCTGCTGTGCCTGCTGTTTCTTCAGTTCTTCTTCAAGATACCCGCGCGTCTCGCTGGCGCCCGGATAGTGCAGCATCTCCATCTTCGTCCAGAACAGAATGAGCGTCGGCAGCTGCGCCGGGTCTCCGAAGGCGCCGGTCTGCAGGTTCATGCGTGTTTCCTGCCACATGGCCTCGCGGTTCGACGCCAGCGGCGCGGATGTGTCGCACGAGAAGAGGAACTGATCGTTCCAGCACCATTCCCCGGCGTCGTCCTGCTCCAGAAAATCGTATCGGTTGAAGGTCTCATACTGCGCGTTTCCGTGGATGTCCGACGACACGACTGGCCGTGGCTCGTCTGTGTACGCCAGCTTGAACTTGAACATCGCTTCGAAGAGCGCAGCGTATGCTGCGTCCTTCATCACGCGCTTGGATTCCAGGCGCCCGGCCGACTGCGCCGCTGCGAACTCCTTGGCCTTGCCGCTCGTGGCGGTGTGGTCTGTGCGGCCCTGGAAGGAATCCGTAATGCCGATGACCTGCCGCGCCTCTTCGTAGACCTGTGCCAGATAGGTGAGGTCTTGCTGCACGTTGCCCTGCAGATCGTAGACGTCGATGAGCGCCTTCGTCGCAGCGTTGCCCGGCCGGATGACCTTCATGTCGTCCGCGTCCACGCGGATGCTGGCCTCGTCCGGCAGCGTGATATAGCTTCCGGATTTGAGCAGCTTGTCGATGATCTTGGCCTCGACACGGTTGGTGGTGTTCTGCTGGTCTGCAATCTTGTCGATGTCGCTGTCGCCCAGGAACCGGCCGTACATGCTCACGTTCTTCTGCAGAATGACGGGGAAGATGTCCGGCTTGTAGAACGGGATGCGTGTCGGCTCTTCCGTGATCGTGACGACCGGCAGGCCCAGCTCGTCTGTCTGTGTCTCGCTGGCCATTTCTTTCGGAACGACGCCCGGAATGATGCTCCCGTCTGTGCGCTGAATTGGGAAGTAGACTTCCTCGTATTCCTCGGTGGACTCTGCCCACTTTGTCCCGCCGCAGTACGGGCAGGCCTTGCGCCCGCCGCGCTGTACCGCCGGTCTGGTCTCCCGCTCCAGCTCGTTCGCCGCTTCCTGAATGGCCGCTTCCGGTGTCTGCGGCTGCAAAATCGGCTGCGGCGGCGTCCCGTCTGTGCTCGGTTCATCCATCGGTTCTGCTGCCAGCGGCTCAATGGCGCCGCACTGGACGCACCGGCGGAGCTTCCGCGCCTGGTAGTCGTCCAGGTCTTCCAGCTCCGTATCGTTCACCCAGCTGTAAAGGCCGATGCCGCCCTTGTCGTTGCGGTAATAGGCGATGTACTGCGTGACCAGATCATCCGCTGTGGACGTGTCGCCCGTGCCCTTGACGTCCGGCTCGCGCTCCGACTCGTCTGCCACACTCACGCCGTATTTCCGGCGGATGTACTCCTTCGTCTGCGGAATTTTGAGGATGATATAGTCCATGTCCTCCACGCCCGTGTAGACGCCGTCCTGCGGCACGATCTGCTTCGGGTGCAGCGTGGACACGGCCAGTTCTCCGATCGTGAAGTGCGTCCGCTGCGTGTTGTCCCACTCGACCAAAAACGCAGCGCCGCCCTGGATGGGCACCGTGCGTTCCATCATGTCGTTCAGCTGTTCAAACGGCATCCTGTCCAGCTCGTTGCGGAGCATATCTTCGATGAGCTTGGCCTTCATCTCGTCCTTCTTCCGCCGGGCCGTGACCTTCGGCTGCGGGATGTTGCTGTCCGTCTGCGCTTCGATCAGCTCCGCGCAGATGTTCCGGACGTGCGGTGTCTGCGTTTTCCGCTCGCCCCGGACGATGGCCCGCAGCTGATTGACGCCTGCATACAGTGCCTCCCGCTCGTCCATCCGGCTTGCCTCGGATTCATAAGCGCTTTCGTTTCGAGAGAGCCTGTCCTGCCAGAGCCGGAGCTTGTCGTTGTTCGCTCGTTTCGCCATGATCTTCACTCCTATGTCGTCGGCTGCCTGTCAGGTAGCCGGGGTTCCCCATTTCTTCTTCAGCATCTCCCGCTCCGCAGGTGATGCGTTTTCGTAGTCCTCCCACTGGCTGCGTGACCACTTCACGCCCTGCGCCCTCGGCTCCTGCAGCAGGTAGCTTTGCTGCGGCCGGATGTGGTGCGCAATGGCCAGCGACAGCACGCAGTCATCGTGTGCGCCTGGCTCCGCTTCCGGCTTCAGGGTCTCCGGGTTTCGCACGAACGACAGCATCTCTTCCAGCGTCGTCTCGTCGTTCACGATCTCGATGTCGTCCCGCACAGCCTTGATGAGTTCAGCGAGGATGACCGGCCGCGTCTTCGTGTTCGTTAGAAAGCCGAACGACTGCCGGACTTTGTGCGTGTAGTCGTCGATGGTCTCCCGCACATACTGGCGCGGATACCGCAGCCGCTCCAGTTCCATGACGGGGTAGGTGGAAAAGTTCGTCTCCAGGCCGATGAGCGCCGTGTTGTAGTGCAGGCCCAGGCAGTAGACCTGCCGGGCGAAGACGTCCTCGTCGAATTTCCCGCGAAGCTGCGCCACCTGCACGCCGGTTCTGTTGTCCAGCACCTGTGCCACAAAGCTGTCGCTGCCCTCTCCGGCGGTGTCTCCGCCGATGACATACGGCACGCCCGGCTCCGGCTCGCGGTAGATGCGGATGCAGCCGAACTTATCATCTGCCCAGTTGATCGAAGACAGCTTCACGCCGTCGTCGTCAAATTCAAAAATGCCCGTGCGCTTCGGCGGCCGGATGGCCTGCAGCCTTGCCGCCACAGCCTTGCCGTCGAAGACCGTCTTGCCGGTCACGCCCCACATTCCCAGGCAGTAGACCTGGTAGTAATACTCGTCCGTCTCCTGAAAGCTCTCCAATGTCCGGATGGCCGCGTCGTCCAGAAAGCGGTTATCCTTGTAGGTGGACTCATGCACCCGTGCCCGTGGGTCTTTCCGGTCGAAGAACCGTTTCTTCAGCCAGTGCTTGATGCTGATCGGGTTGAAGGTGAGGATGATCTGCTGATACTCCCGCGTCCGGCCGCGCAGTCGGATGTCCAGCTGGTTGAAATCTCCCTCCAGCAGTTCGCTCGCTTCTTCAATCCAGATGCCCGTGATGTTGTAGATCGACTTCAGCTTCTCGACGTCGTCCAGACCTGCGAAGATGATCTCGCTGCCGTTGCGGAATGAAATGGCAAGGTCAGACTTGTTCGGCTTGTATCCGCTGTCCGGATAGAAGTCTGCCAGCTGTCCGAGCAGCTGCTTGAAGCAGCTCTCCCGCAGCGTCCTGGCGACCTTCCGGCAGACCAGGAACCGGTGCCCCGGCTCCGTGATGGCCCGCTCCAGAATCTTTCGCCCCGCGAAGATCGACTTTCCGGAACCGCCGCCGCCCTTCAGAACCAGGTATCTGTGCTCGTCCCAGAACAGCGGCAGGAACGTGCGGTTGTTCGTCTCCCGGAGATTCCGGAACCACAGCGCACATTCGACCTTCAGGTCAAGTTCCTTCTGTGTCTGCTTCTTCGCCATCGTCTTCTCGCTCCGTCATAAGCAGCGCGTCACGTTCCTCGGCCAGCAGCGCCAGCTTGTCTGCAATGCGCATCTCACCGGCCCCCATCGAGCTGCGCGTCTTTTCGCCCAGCTCAACTTCCTGCTTCTGCCGCCAGCCGTAGTTGTTCTGCAGATTGAAGATGATGCCCTGCAGTCCCTTCTCCCGCGTCAAAAGCTCCTGCTCCAGATACGCTTCAATCCGCGCTCTGGCTTCGGCTACCACGTCCGCCAGCTCCGGATGCAGCGTCGGGTCTGCGTAGTTCTGCCAGGTGCTGCGATCAATGCCCAGCTGCAGGCACAGTCCGGCAATCGACGGCGGCACAACGTACTGCAAAAGCTGAATCTCATCACCGTCGTCGTTCCGGATGATGCTGCCCGTGTCGTCTCTGGCCGGAATCGTGCGCGAAATGCTGCGGAAATACCGTTCCGTTTCCTCCCGCAGCTTCTTTCTGGTGTATTTTTTGGGCCTTCCTGCCGCCATCTGCGCCACCTCCCGTCCCGGCGCTCTAAGGTTCCCGCGTGCGCACCCGTATGCGTGCGCTTGTCGTGGGGAATAATTCAAATATGCTCTCCGCACCGCTCAAATCCCGCCTAATGCGCGGCGCCCTCCCGCAGGGTCTTGCTGCAATATCGAGTGCATGCCCCGTCACGATGCCATGATACTGGAAAAGTCACGTCACGAAGTGTCAACTTTTTCGGCACCTTGCACAAAAAGCAGGGCTGCACGCCTGCAGTCCCGCTTTTCGTTGCCCGAATTATAGCTTTTTGGGGAAATCCTCGTAGTACCTTCGCACCATTCGGTGCAGTGTGGACTTGCTCAGGCAGTGCTTCATGCACACCGCCGTCGCCGTCGCGTCTGTTGTCACGAACTCAAACAGCGCCTGGTAGCTCTCCCCGCCATGTTCCAGGCACAGGTTGAGGATGACCCGCTGGTCTTCTTCCGGCAGGTCTTTGTAAAGGCGTGAGGTGAAATAGATATACCCCTGCCGGTTGTAGTCTACCTTCACGCCAGATTTGAAACGGAACATTCCCTCACGCCCTTTCTCTTACGCCGTCGTCTGTCTCATGCGCCTGCGAAGCTCTCGCGGATGACGCCGCCGCGCACCCGGAAGCTGACGACGTGGTATCTCCTCAGTGGGTGGATGTACGTCACCGTCCCCGTGAATGGCTTGCGCTCCTTCTTCGGCTGCTTTCTGTCTTTTGCTTGGACGATCTCCGTCTCCCCGAATGTCTCCGGGATTCTCTGTACGATGTCTCCGATCTTCATGTTCATATCTCCTTGATCTCGATTCCATATCTGTCCTGCATCATCTTCCGCTTGATGATATACTTCTGTGTCCGCGTCGCCCGGCTCTTCACGTCCTCGACGATCTTCTCCCAGCCGGTCTGCGTCTTCCGCTCATAGCAGAAGTCCGCGCAGTACCGGATGGCGCGGATGCGTCTTCCGTCCGGCGTGGTGTATGCTTCCTGCAGCGTGAAGTCCTGCTGCAGCCGCAGCTCGCGGATGAGTCCTGCCTGCAGCATGGCTTGCAGTTCCCGAAACCTTCCGGCCTCCTTCTTGCTGTCAAAGCGGATGCCCTCTGCCATCTCCGGCTCGTTCCGGTACTTCCCGGCCTTCTGTATCCGCGCTGTTTTGAGCTGAGCGAGTGCCTGCTGCTGCGCACGCAGCGGCAGGTCTTCCAGCCGTATGCCTATCGTCCCCACCTCCGTCTCATCTCGAAGTGAATATAAACGCCCTTGTTGACGGCGTTGCGGACATAGCTGATGGATGTCAGCTGATATTCCGGATACCGCTGCTCCAGCTGCACCCATGCGTTCTTTTCCTCGATGGCGTCTACCAGGCTTCCCACCTCGTCCAGCGTGATCTTCCCGTCGTACTGGGCAGGCTCCGGCTGCACCAGGTTCCGGCTCTGGTTCCAGTGGCGGAAGAACAGCTTATCCTTCGCGATATAGTGCGCAAGACCCGTTACGCCATCCGGCCCGAACTGCAGACGGATGCTGTTTGCATAGCCGCGTCCCCACAGCTTCTCGATCTCATCGCGGTCGAGTCCGCCGCTGATGATGAGATGGTGGTGGATGCGGTTTGTCTTCTTTCCGTATTCCGTGCAGCTGATATACTTGAACTCCTTGCCGAGCTTGGTGTACCTCCGCTTCAGACGGCGGATGTAATTCTGCAGATCGCGCTGAGCACCTTCTTTTGTCTCTGGCTCTTCTCCCGGCCGGTAGGTGAGATGCAGAGCGATGTCGTCTTCCGTGAAATTCGTATGTACCAGGCGCGTGAGTCTCTTCTCCGCGTTCTTCTGGTTAAGTCTTCTCTGAATCTCGCTCGTCGGCTTGCAGCGGCTGCGTCTGCGGCCTGGCTTCTGAAACACCGGATATATGTCCGCGTCCATGTAATTGCCGCAGACATATACGCTTTCGCGGATGAAGGTGCGCCCCTGATACATGGCCCTGTGTCCTCCTTCAGAGAATGGTTGCTAAGTTAAGATTGCTTACAAGCCTTAATTCGCGCGTACGCGCGAATATATAATGTATATGGCCAGCCTGCCATCGTCAGTGCCGGGAGGCTGTCCCCGGCAGACAGGGCGCAGCTGCGCCCTGTTTCGGCTAATGTTCTTTCTGAATGAAGTATCCTCGGCACCAGGCTGGCGGCCTTCCGTCTGCGCAGCCGTCCATTCGCGTCGGAAATAGCTGGGTAATTCTTCCATAGCAGGTACTTGGCTGCAGCATCCGGATTCCGTCCGACCTCGGAGGTGTTTGCTCCGCTGCGCCTGCTCGGTACCCGCAGCGAAGCGCCGTCATGCCGCCCGGCTGCTCTTCGCGGAAGGCCCATGCGCAGCTGCTGCATCCCTGCTTCCTCGTCACGCTGGCCCCAGCTTTTCTGTCTCGCACGCTCTGGCAATGAGCGTCCATCGCTGCTTCCATGTCATGGCCGCCGCAATGATGGCCCGCAGCCGGTCGACGCCCTCTACCTCGACCGTTCCATACGCCTTGTGCGTCACGCGCCAGCGATAGTTCTGAGCCTGTTTCTGCATCGTGCGCTCCTTTCTGCGCCGATCTGCACGCGCACAGGCGTGCAGATCATAGGTAGATTCCGGATTAAAGGCAGAAGCCGAAGGCCACGCCAGCGGCACTGCTGGCGTAGTCACCGTTCGCGTCGCCGTTGCTGTAGACCAGGCAGAAACCCGTGGAGCTGCTGGCATACGGCGAGCGGAGCCAGTACCACCATGTTCCTCTTCCCGGAACTTCCTTCACGCGGCTGCGTTCCGAGTCAAACAGTTCAAACTGTTCGTCTCCCAGATCGCCGGGCGCCCACTCAGCCGCCGCCTTTGCGCCGAACATTTCCGTAAACGACGGCAGCCACAGCTTGTCCTGCGTCTGCACTTCTTCGCCGTTGATCTTCTGCCGGATGGTGCGCGGCACGATCATCGCCTGCAGCTCTTTCGGCAGTCGAGGCAATACATCTTCGTTCAGCCACTTGCGCATCGCGCTGTCCTTCCAGCCGCCTTTGTTCGTCGCGTAGTCGTTCATTGCGCGCATCTTCTCCATGCAGTCCTTCAGTACAACCATCACGCGGCCTTCCTTCGTGACGTGCACCACCTGCGCCGTCAGCTGCTCAAACACATCATTCTCATTGTCTGCGTCCGCCTCAAGGCAGATCGGGAACTCGCTGCCGACCTCCAGCATGATTTCCGCCAGGTTCATCTGCTCCTGCACGGTCTTCAGCTGCGCCCAGTCCGTCGTGATCGTCGTTCTTTTTGTGATGTCAAACATATCTTTCCTCCTGAATCTGTCCGTCAGCCCATCATCTCTGCCAAATCGAGCAGCAGTCCTATGGTCTCGTCGTACTTTGCTTCCAGCCGCAGGGCGCAGTTCTCCATGCTCTCGTCTCCGAACGGGCAGGCGAAGTGTCTGGCCTCGTCGCAGACCTGCCGCCCACATTCGTTCGCCAGCTCTACGATCTCCCTGGCCCCCTTCAGACGTGTGCGCAGCTTCTGAAACTGTTCGATCTTTGCCGGGCTTAGAACCTGATGCTCATACAGCCCCAGCTGCTGCACGAGGTCTTCTTTCTTCTCCGTGCTCCAGTACCCGCTCTTGATGCCGCTGCAGCGCTCTGCCGTCATAGCCTTCATGCCGTCACTCCCACGCTGCGTCTGCCTTCTGCGGCACAACCTGCTTGTGGTGCGCCCCGCATTTTTCGCAGTAGTAATACCGCGTGCTGCCGTCTGTCCGCTCCAGAACCCATGCGTGATTGCACTGGCTCCGGTTCGGAACCTTCGGCAGCCGCTGCTCCAGACGTTCCAGTTTCCGCCTGCGCCACTCGTCCACGGCATCCCGGCAGTCATGCAGCAGCAGCATCTGCTCCAGCATGATCTGCACGTCCGCGATCTCTTCAGCGATTGCGTCTGCATTGTCCTCTCCGCGCACGCTTTTGCAAAGCTCCTTCTGCAGCTCAGAAAGTTCCTCCGCTGCCACGACGCTCTGCATCTCTGCACCCCAGGCTCGCAGTGCCCTGCTGCAAAGCGTGCGCATCTCATCGAGCGTTTCGTCGTCCAGGCCCGGTGCCGTGCCTTTGCGGTTCGCCTTGTTGAAAACCTCCCACTGCAGCCGGTATCCTTCCAGCTCCCAGAGCTTGTTTGCGATATGCTCCAGGCAGATGCGCTCGCCCGTGCGCTTGTCGTAGTTTGCCGGGTCGACGCACGCGCTGTCCGCTGTCAGAACGAACCCGTTCTTCAGCTTCGCCGTTACCACCGTGCATTTCCCGAACAGTGTCAGTGTGCGGATGTCCGCTTCGCCGAGAAGCGCGTCAATTCTTTCCTTGGTGATCTTAATATCGCTCATAGCGTATCCCTCCTTCACGTTCCCGGCGCCTCAATGATGCGGACGCCGTATTCCTCTGCGCAGGTGTGCTCGATCTTGCATCCGCGTGCGCCTTCCCAACCTGTTGCAAAATATGCAATATCTGCTGTTGCAAGCAGCTTCAGGCTTTCGCCCAGGAACCAGAGCGGCCGGTTGCACGCCGGGGCGTTTTCGAAGTAACTGTCGATGATCTCGACTTCGTCCCCGACGGCCTCTTTCGCCTGGCAGATCGCGCTCTTCCGCTCCGCAAGGATTTCCTCCTTGCTCTTGCCCTGCATGGGCTGTGATATGAATAGCTTCTTCATTCGTGTGTCCTCCTTGTCTTCAAATTCTTTTAGGTGCTCGCGCAGTTCCGCGCATACCCACGCTGCCTGTCTGTTGTGATCCTCATACGTTCCCTCCTTCTTGTAATTATTCCGCCGCTTTGGCGGCTAGGTATCTGATCGCGTCGTCCATCGTGATTTGTTCTGCTGCATTTATCAGGGCCACTTCCGGGTCTCGCCACTCGACGCCGATATAATCCAGCACGCGACCCCAGCCGTACCAGTTCCCGCGATCGTCCTGCATGACATGGTTCATCCACATTTCCCATTCTTTCGGGTTCCGCTCCCAGAGCCGGTCGAACCGATGCGGACGTTTCTCCATGTGTATGCCAAAGCCGCACATACTGCACCCAGTTCTCTGCGCTTTCGTTGTCCGCAGCGTTCCGTCTGCGTCTCGCGCGATCTCGCCGTAAATTTCCGGAACCGGCACCTGCAAATCTAACGCGAGCTGCAGCAGGTCTTGTCTTGAAAAAATTGCGAATGGGCAGCTGCGCTTTGTACCTGCTGATATGTAGTTGCACCCGTGCATCATCAAAGCCTTCTGTCTGCGCCCACCTTCAGACGCCATCAGCCCCATGTATGGAAAGCATCCAGTTTCCTTTGCATAGTCATTGCACGGCTTTTCCTTCAGGTAGTAGCAGCATTTATCCGACACAAGGAAGTCCGGCGTCATGTAGTTGACGTCCTCGCGCTCGTTTTCGTATCCGCCGAACAGCTCCAGCCACTTCTGCGCCAGCTTCATTCGTGTCCCCGTCCGGTATCCACCATAGGCCCCAGTTTCTCCAGTGATGATTGCATGACGAACCGTCGCGTTTTTCTCGCTCGGATTCTGAAGCAGCGAGATTTTCCCAGCGACCTCTTTTGAGATGACCGGCCATCCATATTCCCGCAGCACTTCGACCTTGCTCTTTAGCGGCTTCAGCGGCTGCACGCCAAGCTGTTTATGCACCCTCTGGATGGACTTGTCCTCCAGCGATGAGACAGAAACCGCAGGCACATCAATTCCGATGCTGCGCAGGAATAAAAGCAGCGTGATGGAGTCCAGGCCGCCGACTGCGACATAGCAGTTCCCTGCGACATCGGGGTGGTTGTAGAACTCCCACGCACGGATTCTCGCGTATTTCACCTTGAAGGCATAATCCATCTGCTGCTTTACGCGGAAATCAGCGATCTTGCGGTCTGTGTCCATCCGCGCGTTTCGCTCCAGCACATTCTCTTTCACGTCCGCACAACTCCTTCCGCCTCGTCCTTCTCTCGTTTTTCCCTGCACCACTCCGCGATCTCCGGGCAGTTGAACCGCCCTACGCAGACATCCTCGTCGCACATCGGGCAGCACACCCATGGCGCCTCCCGCATATACGGGTCAACTTTCTGCTCCATGATCTTCTCTCCCTTCCACGCGGTACAGCCTGCCGCTGCGCAGCGCATACAGCCCGCCGACCGTCAGCTCCACCGGCCACGGTATGATCTCCGCTCGCTTCGACTCCCACGCAATCTCGCCGCTGTTTCCGATCTGCACGCGGCGCACCCGATACATCATGGTCTTTCCTCCCTAACTTTCGTATGGAGACGGCCAGCTCCAGTCCCAGTATTCGCCGCCGTCCCACTCGGTTCTGAATGTGTTGTGTTTCCCGTCGCCGCCGAAGAAGAGATATTCCGGCGGCAGCACACGGCCCACATCTGTCTCGCCCTGTTTTTCCCGCTGCCATCTGTCGATGACATCCAGCGCCAGTTCTTTGAGTACCGGAAGCACCGGGTTCGTCGGGTCGTACCCGTGATACTGTGCGCTCTGCGTGACGACGCTGATGATGTTGTCCGGATAATACGGGTCATCGCTGTCTACGCGGTTCAGGATGTTCCAGTAGATCGCGGCCCATTCCGTCTTCGACTGGCAAATCCAGCCCTCGCCGAAGCACGCCTGCGCCATGTACCGGGCCTCTTCGTCCCAGTCCTGCTCCGGCTCCGGTTCTTCTTCCGGTTCCGGATTCTGAGCGGGCAGCTCGTCCGGCTCCAGCTCCTGCGTCACCGGCTGCGCGGCTGCGGCTTCAGCCGCCTCTTTCGCTTCCTGCTTGCTGCGGTTCCGCGCAGTGCAGGCCAGCACTACGCCAGTCACCAGGATACACGCCGCTATCAGCAGCTGCAGCTGGCGGATTCTTCTCCGCCGCCTCCGGGAGTACCTGCGTCTATGGCCTTGCTGCATACCGGAATCCTCCCGCCGCCCAAGTAAGCAGCACGCCAGCCACGCCGGTTCCCATCACGCGCACCGTTCCGATGCCGAGCGCCATGGTTCCGTTCTCCATACCACCGACGACGCCCAGCAGAAGCAGAAAACAAAGCGCCGCCAGCACGCCGCAAATCCTCCGTCTTGCCCGCACATCCTTCCGGCTGCGGTGCCGTGTTCGCCGCGTTCTTTCGCGCAGCACAATGATTTTCTGCTCCATCTTCCTTCGTCCTCTCTTTATAGGAATGGCAGCGGCTCGCTGCCGCTCAGCTCTGTCCATGCACCCGGCAGATCGTCGTCCGCAAGCGGTGCATCTGCGGCTGCGTCCTTCCTGCTGTCCGCAAAATACATACTTTCAACCTGAAGCTCTGTGCTTTTTCGGCTCTGATCGTGCCGGTCTTTCCATATCCTGGTCTGCATCCGGCCCGCAGCCACAGCCACGCGCCCTTTGGAGAACCACTTGCAGATAAACTCTGCCGTGTTCCGCCAGGCAGTGCAGTCGATAAAGTCGGCGGCTCGCTGGCCGGTCTGCTCGTTCGGTTTTCCATCCCGCTCTACAGCCAGCGTGAAGCTGCAGCAGGCGACACCGGAGTTCGTGTGCCGCAGCTCTGGGTCTGCTGTCAGCCGCCCCATTATGATGCAGTTGTTCAGCATACGCCAAGCTCCCACTTCTTCATAATGTTCTGTGCAGCCCGCTCTGTCAGCCCGATGAAGTCTTCGTCCGTCGTCCCCAGGAGAATGGCGTTCCCGACGATGACGTCATTGTAAGCAGCCGACAAATCTGTCGCCGTCTGATTGACCGGCAGGTTCTGTAGCTTTCCTTCCTCGTTGACGATAAGAGCGAGGCCGACGCCGGGTTCCTGGCTCCATCCCTGTGCCAGCGCTGTCGGCACCGCCTGGATGTGCCCTTCCACGATCTTCTGCATCTCTTCCAGGCTCAAGCAGTCTCCGTGGTAGCAGTGCAGCAGAACGCAGACCCCGTCGGTCTTAATGATGATGGCGTATCTTTCCATGTCTTCCTCCTATCCTTCGATCGCTGCCGTGATGTTGTCGATGGCGTCCTGCAGACTGTCATAAGCGTCCGACAGATTGCTGCAGGCCTCGTCGGCCCGCTCGTATTTCTCGCTGCCCTGAAGGTTCTCCGGCATATTGTCCCGGTACTCTTCCTCCTGTTCCTGCAGTTCCTGGAGCAATTCCTGCAGCGTTTCAAGCTGGTCTGTGATCTCTCTCAAATCCTTGCGCCTGAGCTTGTTCATACCGTCGTTCCTTTCTCATTCGATACTCACATTGCGGGCAAATGTACCAGCCCTTCGGGGCGAAGAGGCTTACGTTCCAATCCAGCCCGCATCCGATGCACGTCTCATACCTGCTGCCCGGAATCCTGGCGCGTCTCGCCGCCTGTGTTCTGGCCACGCCGTCTGCACCTCCCGTCGTTCTCCGAATTCTTGGAACCCTTATTCCGCCGGGCAAGGGCGGCCTTGCGCTGCGCCAGTTCCGCGTCATAGACTCTCCGGCCCAGCTCGTCCATCTCACCGGTGTCGCCGCGCTTCAGCTCGCGGTAGATCGTGACGTAACACACGCCGATCTCGACGGCGATCTCTTCTGCGCTGTGCCCTGCGTTGTGCATCTGCTCGATGCGCTTGCGCTCAAACAGCTGCAAATCCTTCGCGCCGCGCCGGACATTTGCCTTGCTTTCCATGCTCTGCACCTCCTGTCTCACATTTCTGCGCATAAAAAAAGAATTGCAAGAAAGGCTTAAAACCTTTTCTTGCAATTCATTTTACAGGGCACGGCTTTCCGCCGATTTTCCAACCCTTTCAGCCCCTTCCTCCCCATCTTGCGTGGTAGACGTAATATCCCCACAACATATTGTGGGCCCACTCCGCCGCGCCCAAAGGCTCCCCTCTCAGGGGCCGATTCCCCCTATCAGGGGGAAATGTCCCGAAGGGACAAAAGGGGTAGGGACGCTGTCACCGAAGGTGACTGAGAGGTTGTCACAAATTTGGTACGACCTCTCCGTCTCGGCGTTCCGCCGAGCCACCTCCCCTGAAAGGGGAGTCTTTGGATTTCCGCACCGCCATGGCTTCCCCTATGAATGCGAATCAATAGTTGAACCGCAAGAGGAGGGCGGCGAAAGCGAGGGAGGAGAAGATGTGGAAGAGCAGACCGGCGCAGGAACGGACGTGCGAAGCAGACTGGATGTGCGTTTTGGCCTGCAGCCAGTTGAAAAAGACCTCAATCGGCTGCCGCAGGGCACTGATGCGGGTGGACACGGCATCTTCGGAAACAAGAACATCGTACTTTTTCCGCTTTCGCGGCGTGATGAGCGCGACGTTCCGCTCGGTTTGCAGATGGGATCTCCATTCTGCGTCGATATAGGCACGATCTGCATAGAGCCGGCCGTCTGTGACCGGTGCGCAGTCCAGATCGATCTGCTTTGCAGCCCACAGGTCGCAGAGACTGGCTTTGCTGATCTGTACGGCGCAGGGGATGGGAAGCTGATGCGGCCGCAGCTGCGCAAAAACGTGCAGCTTGACGCCGTGATACCACAGGTTCTTCGTGGGATTTCGTGTTAAATTGCAGAGATCCCGTGCCGTTTTCGCAGTATTTGACCGGGAACCGACAGACACCATGACCGGGCAGGAATCCAGCACATACCCGTGCGTCGGCTCGCTGCTGGCAAGCTTTTGCTCAAACAGGACCTCGGCCAGCGCGGCAAAGGCTGCCGCCAGCCGGTTCAGCCGGCGGCAGAACGCCTGATAGCTGGGCAGCTTCTGGAACTCGCCCAGATGGTATGTTCTGATGAAATTGTAGATACTCTTCCGCGTCAATAAGCCCTGCTGCGCGCCCCATAAGTATGCGGTCATCAACTCCACGTCTGTAAATTGGGCGGACTTATTGTTGCTTCCGTGTTGCATTTTCTCCGCGATTCTGCTATCCTGACTGTGATGACAAATCGCGCAATAGAGTTCGATCAGTTTGTTCACACCTTACTATCTCTCTTCTTGCGCCTTTTGTCATCTTTTTTTCGGTTTCTACTATTGATTCGCATCATAGGGGAAGGCTTTTCTCTCCCCACCTCCCCACACGCAAAAATCCCCCGCAGGTTGCACCCCAAAATAAAAAAATCGCCCTCCCATCCGGGAGGGCGTACTTGACATCTTCCAGAGATTTGCTATAATAGAGCTACCAAGGGCCCCTCGACAAGCGGTTTGGCCTCTGGTGCAAGGGATTACTTAGTAAAGACTAAGAAACCGTCACTTGGCAGAGTGGCGGTTTCTGCCGTTTATGCGGATCGTGACCGTGAGTCCAAAGATATGGAACGTCAGTGTGATCGGCATAAGTACATCCCCCCTTTCGGAGAGGAGTAGGCCAAACCGCCCGTCGCTGTGTTGGGGCCCTGGGGTTTCTTCCGAAACCAGCTTTATTTTACCAATTCCGTCCGTATCTGTCAATTCAAAAATCCCCGGCACACAAAAAATCGCCCTCCCAGATGGGAGGGCGATCGTTTTTAATCTTCCAGCGCTTCATACAGCGGCCGCAGCTCTTCGAGCTTGGTGAGGCTGCAGGAGGCGTTCCAGGCCATGAAGCCGCCGGTGAAGCCCTGCTCGCGCAGGCCGCGGATCTCGTCGCCGATCTCCTGCACGCCGTATTCGTTGTACGGCGGCTGGATGGCGTTGTAGGCCTGGATCCAGGTGCGGTCGATGGCGGGCGACGGGGTCTCGGACTGGCGTTTGGCCGCCGATTCCGTCCAGTCGAGCAGCGTCTCATACGGGTGCTCCCACGGGCGGTAGGTCCCGTTGCGCGCAAAGTGGTCCGGATACGGCATGCCGGAGATGACGTCGACCACGTTGCTGACCGCGGGCCAGTACTGGCCGTAGGCCGTCACATAGTTGCTGCTGGCCTCGCCGAAGACGTCCGCGCCGACGTACACGCCGTACTCATGCAAAATATCCGTCGCGTACATCAAAAACCGCTGGATGGCCTGCGCCTTGGTCTCGCCGTATTCGTTGCGGAAGTCGATGGTGCCCGCTTCCTCGTATTTGTCTGTCCGGTCCGGGAAGCGGACGTAGTCGAACTGGATCTCGTTGAAGCCCATGGTCTCGACCGCGTCGATCGCCAGCGCGACCTTGTACTCCCACACGTAGCGGCAGAACGCGCTCGGCCAGTAGCTCGCATTTGCGACCATCAGCGGCTCGCCGTACTGGTCCGCGATGGCGTATTCCGGATGATCCTGGCAGAAGAACGAGTCGTTGAACACCGTCAGCCGCCCGATGGCGTAGAAGCCCGCATCCTTGATCTTCTGGATGACCTGCCGGTATTCCTCGACCGTGTTGTTCGCGTACTGGTACGCCGTGGGGGAATATTCCTCGTACACGGGCGAGTTATAGCCGATGGACGTGCCGTCCATGATGTTGACGACGAAGGCGTTGATCTTCGTGGTCTTCGCGTATTCGATGTACTTGTCGATGTCCGCCAGCACCGCCGGGTCGCAGGTCAGATAGATGGCGTAGCAGGGGTTCGGCATCTTGTTGTCGGCAAAGTCGGCCTTTTCCCGCGGGAAATAGTCCAGACTCTCCGCGTCGCCGCCGCCGAGCCGGTCGCCGCGCCCGGCGTGGATGGCATAGACGCCGAAGCGGTCATAGACCTCGTTGGCTTCCTCCTCCGTCGTGGCGACGTACTGGCCGCTGATATACCCCGTCTCGCCCTGATACGAGACCTCATAGAGGTCGACGACGCCGTTCGTCGTGCCCTCATAGCCCAGCACCTGCAGCTGCGTTCCCTTCTCGACCAGCGTGCCGAGCTCGATGGAGTCCTTCGCCAGCCGCAGATTCTGCGGCGTGCGCACGTAGACGACCTTTTCCGCGATGACCGCATTCGGGTCCTGCGTCAGATTTTCCTCCGACACATACCCGCAGTCGAGCGTCGTGAAGTAGGTCAGGTAATACCGCACCCCGTCCCGCTCGACCGATTTGTCCGTGGAATACGTGATCTGCATCCCGCGCGCGACCGTGCCGGTCTGGCTCAGATCCTCGTCGTAATACGGCACCTGCGTCGTGATGGCGCAGATAAAGCCCGATTCATACCGCGGCGCGGCGTCCTGCGCCGTCTGCGGCTCGTCCGCCTGTTTGGGCGAAGCCCCGGCGATCACACAGACAAACAGGACGAGGGCGATCACGATCAGCACCGTGATCATCACACCCCAGCTGTGCTCGCGCACAAACTGCCCGAGCAGTTTCAGCCGCTGCGCCCGCTGCTTTCTGCGCGCCGCAGCCGGCATTCGCTTTTTCCTGCGTAATTTCATACTCTCTCCCGGATATCCGCACAGTGTACGGATACTGTTATAAAGATGGTCTTATTATACTACATTTTGCACAGGATTTCTACCTTTTTTGGAAGATCGTCCCTGTTTCGGCCGGAATTTTCCCGCTTTTTTCACGCTTTTTCCCTATTTTTCGAAAAATCTTCCTTTTTTCCGCCCTGTGTGGTACGATGGTGGCGATTTTCACCGGAACTTTCAGGAAGGAGCGCTTCGCATGCTCGCTGTTCTCGTCAACACGCTGGCCGTCCTGCTCGGCAGCACCGTCGGTCTTCTGGCCCGGAAAGGCATCCCGGAAAAGGTCTCCGGCGCGATCATGACCGCCATCTCCCTCTGCACGCTCTATGCCGGCGTCAGCGGTATGCTCAAGGGCGAAAATACGCTGGTGCTGATCGTCTCCATGGTCCTCGGCACCGCCGCGGGCACGCTTCTGGATCTCGACGGCGCGCTCGCCCGCCTGGGCAAGGCCATCGAGTCGCGCTTCCGCCGCACGGACGGAAAGACCAGCGTGGCCGAGGGCTTTGTGACCGCGTCCTTGCTGTTCTGCATCGGCGCGATGACCTTCGTCGGCTGCATCAACGCGGGCCTCCGGCAGGACTACGAGCTGCTGTTCACCAAGTCGCTGCTGGACTGCATCTCCTCCTGCATGCTGTCCGTCACGCTCGGCATCGGCGTTCTGTGCTCGGCCGGGTTCGTCCTGGTCTTCCAGGGGGCGATCGTCCTGCTCGCGCAGGTCCTGGCCCCGGTCCTGTCCGACGCGGCCATCGCGGAGCTGACCTGCTGCGGCTCGGTCATGATCGTGGCCATCAGCCTCAACATGCTCGGCCTCACGAAGATCAAGACCGCTGATCTCCTGCCCGCCCTGCTCTTCGTCCCCCTCTTCACCTGGCTCTTCTCCTACCTCCCGCTCTGACGGCGGAAACCCCATAAACCAACGCCCCGCCGGATGGAAGCCATCCGGCGGGGCGTTTTCTTGATCTTCTCCCGTGCTCCTGCGCGCCTTTACCGCAGATACTGGATCGTGCCGAGGATGGCGAGGTGGAGGGGGTAGTAGAGGTAGAAGAGCCATTTCATGACGCGGTTGATGCGCGGGTCCTTGCCGCGCAGGCCGTTATAGCGCGCGAGCACCGGCAGCGACAGCGCTACCGCCATCTGCAGAAGCCCATAGACCACGTCCAGCGCGAAGCAGTACACCGCCGCATACAGCGCCACGTAAAACAGCAGCCACCGCCCCTGCGCCTTCAGATCCCCGCGGTTCGTGCCGAACGCGAGCACGCAGAGGCTCGCGATGCAGCTCCAGTCGCTCGGGAAGCTCACCAGGCAGATCAATACGACCAGCAGCGTCTTTTTGAGCTGGCTGTAGCCCGGGTGATTCGCCACGCGCAGCATCACAAGGCCCCACGCCAGCGACCACATCACGCTCGTCTGGTTCAGGATCCCGCCGTAATAAAACGGGATAAACGACCGCGCGTCCGCAAAGTCCTGCGACGCGAAGATGTACGCAAAGTGCGAGATCACCGCGAACACGAACAGCCGCAGCGTGTACCGGTTCAGATCCCGCGTGTGATAATAGCCCTCGGCGATAAAAAAGCACATGATGGGGCAGGTCATCCGCCCGATCAGATGCATGAGCAGCGCCAGCGGCGCCTTCGAATACCCCGGGAACACCAGCCAGGCGATATGGTCGATCGTCATGGCGAGGATCGCCAGCAGCTTGATCTGGTTCGCGTCCATGGTCTTTTTTCATAGCTCTCTCCGTTCTCAAACACCCGGACCTTTCAGCCCGGGTGCTGTTTTTCTCTTTTTATTGCTCTTTCATCA
>VOFK01003032.1_pt1 | contig 48152 bp, 82 predicted proteins | sample 5384121 | NCBI WGS metagenome assembly VOFK01 (sample SAMN12384730, study PRJNA508395) | human gut metagenome | isolation source: healthy gut J | host: Homo sapiens | reverse complement strand
CCGGCATTGATGCTCTTGCACCACTACGAACAGAAACAAGAAGTGGGTTTTTCCTTATCGCCGAACTTCTTACCTGTGATTTCTTCCATCTTGCCGATGTACTCGTTGATTTCAGCCATAATATCAGGATTGATTGTACGACCGTCTTCGTAATATTGAGTACAAGCCTCAGTTGTAATTGTGAAACCCTGCGGTACCGGAAGACCGATATTTGTCATTTCAGCAAAGGTTAGCACCTTTACCGCCAAGCAACTCTCTCATAGTTGCATTACCTTCTGTAAAAAGGTAACAATACTTTTTTGCCATTGGATTCTCCTCCTAAAGTTATAAAAATAGTAGCGACGGCGTCTGCCGCCATATGTCTGTATATTAATTATACCATAAATAAACGAAATGTCTATATTATTTATTCAAATTTTTTATAATTTGTGAAAAATATATCATTGTTTAGATATTTTTTTATAAATCGACAAAAAAAACACCGATGTGTCGGTGTTTTTTAGATTATTTTTTTACGTCTTTCATTTCAAATACGTTAATTTTCGGTGCTTTGTATGACTCAATGTAGTCAAGTGTTTCATCCACGTCATCGAAAACTTTGTAAAGAAGTTTACAGCCCGCTCTCAAAAACTTTTCCTTGACCGCAACTTCAAGCATATCAATCATTGCGTTGTAATATCCGTTTACGTTAAGTATGGCGATAGCTTTGTTATGTCTTTCAAGCTGTTTTTAGAGTAAACACTTCAAAAATTCCTCAAAAGTGCCTATTCCGCCGGGAACAATAACAAAAGCGTCCGCTCTTTCTTCCATTATACGTTTTCTTTCACGCATTGTGTCCGTTCTGATAAGTTCCGTACAGTCTTGGAAAATACGGCCGTCAACACCCATATCTTCATCATCAAAAGAAATTCGGTACGACACCGACAATTTCGCCTTTCTTTTCATAAACACCGCGTGCAACCGCACCCATAAGTCCGGATGCACCTGCACCGTAAACAAGTCCGTGACCTCTGTCAGCAATTTTACGTCCGAGTTCTTCGACTTGGCTGACATAAGATTTATCTATTGTGCTGCTTGACGCTCCGAATACACAAATTTTCATAATACATACCCCTTTCTGCCTATTATTTTTTGAGAAAAACTGTTGTAGAAAACAGTTTCGTTTAAATCTTTTCTGCTTGAATGAGCCGCTGAAGGCTCTGCGTCGTCTGACGGATAACCTGTCGGTAAAAATGCAACGGGAACATAATTTTCAGGCAAATTGAATTGCTCTTTTACGTCCTTCGGATTAAATGAGCCTACCCAAGTCGTTCCGAGCCCCTATGCTTTTTTGCCGCCAACATCATATGCGTTGCAACGATAGCCGCGTCGATTTCACCCTCATCGTGTCCGTCATTTCCACGCGTCCAAGATGTTTCTTTGTCGTAACATACAAGGAAATTAAGCGGCGGATTAAATGCAAATTTTCGTGCATTTGCTCACCTTTTCAAGTTCTTTTTCGTCGGTAAGTACAAGTATTCTCTGTGGCTGAAAATTTACGGCGGTAGGCGCTGCCTGCATTGCCGCAAGAATATAATCTATCTTTTCTTTCTCTACTTTTTTTATCAGAAAATTTTCTGAGCGAAAATCTGTTTTTTGCCAATTCTAAAAAAATCCATTTTTAATCACTCCTCATCGTATTCTTTCCTTATTATTGTTATTTTATCATAAATATTATTGTTTGTAAATAAATTAAATTTTAATAATAATTGAATTTTTTATAAGTGTGTGTTATAATATATGCAAATGAGAAAAAGGAGGTTTTCCGATGTATACCGTTGATTTACACAATCATACAAAATTCAGCTATGACGGCTCGAACACACCCGAAGAAATAATTGAAAATGCAATCAGACACGGTGTTGACGTTATCGGTATAACCGACCATCAATTCTCAATCGGTGAAAATCTTCCTATATATTATGAATATATTCAGCATTGTAAAATAAAAATATGCCGATCAAATAAAAGTTCTTTGCGGTCTTGAAATCGGTACACGTCCGACACCGCCGGAATCGCTTCCGCGTGCAACGGAAAATTTTGATTATGTACTTTTTGAATGCCTCGACGATACAAGGGCAATAGATTTTTATGAATTTTTGGAATGGCGAAAGCTGTTTAAATGCAAAAGCAGGTCTTGCACATACCGATATTTTCAAACTCGGTGAAAGATACGGACTTGATATAATAAAAATTTTACGTGACAACGATATTTTTTGGGAACTGAATACTTCGGGAAATTACATATACTATTATGATTTTCTTACCAACGAAAAGAAACAACAGATAATCAAAGAAAGCGGAATTCCGTAAGCGTCGGTTCTGATACGCATTACATTGCGGAATATCGTAAAAAACAGATTCGCCGTGCGAATGAATTATTGCAAAAATTAAATATTCCTTTACCATAAAAATGACGATTTTTAATCGCCATTTTTTTATTGTTAAAAAATAAAATCGAAAAAGTTTTAAAAATATTGCTTAAAATCGAATATTGTTATATAATATAAATAATTGTGATAAAACAGTTTTGTCTGTAATCTGAATAGGAGTGATATTTTTGAAAATAAAAAGTGTTTCAAAAAATCCGTCATACTTATGGAGTTTGACTGGGTTTTGTTTATAGCGACAATCTGTTTGTCGGTGTTTGGAATAGTGATGATTTATTCGGCTACGCGAACATTGCAGTCGAATACGAATGTAATAGTGCAGTCTGGTGCAATGGTTTTTGGGTTGTGCGGCAATGCTTGTAACGTGTTTTTTCGATTACGAACAGCTTAAAAATCTCGTCAAACCGATTTATATATTCGCCGTCGCGATACTGCTTTTTGGTATTGGTGTTTGGTGTCAGTGGCGACTGGGGTGCGAGGAGCTGGATCAGATTCGGTGCAATCGGTATTCAGCCTTCGGAAATCGCAAAAATTTGCTTTATAGTAACTTTTTCGTGTCACTTATCAAAAGTGCATGACGATATAAATAAACCGCTTACGATTTTAGGATTGTTACTTCATATCGGTGTGCTTGTAGGTTTGATTTTGTTACAGCCTGATATGGGCAGTGTGTTGGTATTTTTGTTTATGTTTATATGTCTTATGTTTGTTGCAAAACTTTCATATAAATATATATTGCCGATTGGTGTGGCAGGTGTCGCGTCATTGCCTTTTATATATAAGTATGTACTTTCGGAATATCAGCAGAAACGTATTCAGGTGTTTTTAAATCCAAACCTTGACCCAAGGGGAAGAGGCTATAACGTAATTCAATCTAAAATTGCGGTCGGTTCAGGTCAGCTTTGGGGGTAAAGGATATTTGCAGGGAACGCAAAAACCAAATGGGTTATTTGCCTACTAAATATACCGACTTTATATTCAGTGTAATAAGTGAGGAATTTGGTTTTTTATCGGTGCATTGCTTGTTACGGCGGTGCTGTTCTTCATAATTTATAAATGCTTTAAAACCGCTCAAAAAGCCGATAATGCTTTCGGAAGATATATTTGTGTCGGTGTCGGTGCAATGATGTTGTTCCACGCATTTGAAAATATCGGTATGTGTATCGGACTTATGCCTGTTACGGGTATTCCGTTGCCGTTTGTAAAAGCTACGGCGGTACATCACTTGTTGTGAATATATGATTGCAATAGGACTGGTGCTTAGTGTGTCGTATCACAATAAACCGCGAAGTGTGTTTGACGTATATTGATAATTAAGACTGTCGACAAATTGTCGGCAGTCTTTTTGTTTACTCACAAACTATCGTCGATTGAATATTATATAGTAAGGAGGCAAGAATTTCTCGCTTGCCTTTTTAAAATATTTGAGGGGAGTGAAATTTATGTATATATTGGTTGGATCGGTCACTACTGCGACAAGACTTAAAAAAGTTGCAGAAAAAAATTATCGGTTTTCCGGCATATGTTGTGCATACGCCGTCCGCTTTAAATCAAGGTGGCTGTTCCTATTCCGTGCGTGTTGATGACCGTGCACTTAATGAAATCAGAAAGATAGCCGGCGATAATGAAATTCCGATTAGACGGATTTATATAGAAAGAACAGTAAACAGGGGAGCGTGTTTATGATGTTGTATCTTGATAACGCGGCAACGACTTTGAAAAAGCCTTTGTCGGTGTATGCGACGCTTTTTAAGAGTACCTTGTTTTCGGGCGGAAACGCGGGACGGGGAGGGCATAAGATGAGTATGGACGCAGTGCGTGCTATTGTAGATACACAAGATTTGATTGCACAGCTTTTTAATATAAAAAAGCCGAAAATGTTGTTTTTACGCAAAATGCGACGTACGCTCTGAACACTGCCATTCTCGGCACAATGTCAAACGGAGGACATATTGTCGTTACGGAGATGGATCATAACAGCGTTTTAAAGACCTGCTTGTTTGTCGGGGAATTACACCGTTGTAAGAGCGGATAAGAGCGGATATGTACACGCGGAAGATGTTGAAAAGGCTGTGAGGAAGGATACAAAGCTGATTGTTTGTACCCACGCGTCAAACGTGTGCGGAACAATTCAGCCGGTGTATGCAATAGGAAGAATAGCGAAAAAAGCATAAAAATACCGTTTTTAATGGACGTTGCACAAACGGCAGGGGAGCATAAAGATTGATGCGGAAAAAAATGAATGCGGATATGATAGCTTTTTCCGGACATAAAGGTCTTATGGGACCGCTTGGAACAGGCGGATTGTATGTGAAAAGTCCGGAAGAACTTGCACCGCTTGTGACGGGCGGAACGGGAAGTAATTCGGAGAGCGTTTCACAGCCGGAATTTATGCCCGATAAGTTTCACAGCGGTACGATGAATACACCTGCAATTAAGGCTTTGGGGGCAGGGGTTAAGTATGTTATGAAATACGGCGTTGATGTAATCGGTAAGCATGAAAAAATGCTTTCCGAAAAATTTAAAAGAAAATTTGATGAATATGGATAATGTTACGATATACGGGAATGATAACAGTGTTGCGACTGTCGCGTTTAATGTGGCAAATCTCGGAAGTGAAGAAGTTTTTGAAATGCTTAAGGGCAAAGCGGCGGTAAGAGCGGGTTATCATTGTGCACCGCTCGCACACAGAGCGATAGGTACATCGGATAGGGGAGCGGTCAGAGCGTCGTTCGGAGTTTTTAATTCAAAAATGATGTGGCGAAAATGACTGATTATGTGTATAAAATCAGTAAAAATGTGTCGGGATAGAGAAATCTGTCCCGGTACATAAAAATGACAAATTTTTTTTGAAAAAAGTATTGACAAATGCTTTTTGGTCTGTTATAATTAATCAAGTCAGTTGGTGAGTAGAGAACTCACTGAAAGACAGATTGAATTATGCGGGTGTAGTTCAATGGTAGAATTCCAGCCTTCCAAGCTGGTCGCGTGGGTTCGATTCCCATCACCCGCTCCAATATATGTGTCTGTAGCTCAGTTGGATAGAGCAATTGCCTTCTAAGCAATGGGCCGGGGGGTTCGAATCCTCCAGACACGCCAATTTCTTTTTGGAATTCAAAAAGAGTTTAGTGTGCGTAGATAACTACCGCCATCATATGGTGGGTATAGTTCAGCTGGTTAGAGCGTCAGTTTGTGGCACTGAATGTCGTGGGTTCGAATCCCACTACCCACCCCATTTTAATTTTAATATACAGGGATATAGCCAAGTCGGTAAGGCACCAGATTTTGATTCTGGCATGCGTAGGTTCGAGTCCTGCTATCCCTGCCAGGGCCATTAGCTCAGTCGGCAGAGCACTTGACTTTTAATCAAGTTGTCCGGGGTTCGAATCTCCGATGGCTCACCAAGTGAAACCGCTTAAACGTATGTTTAAGCGGTTTTTTTACTGCTTATTATATTTTGAGACTGTATATTACATGTATATTACCGCTATATTTTGTTTATGGCTCGAATGGATTCGCTTGTGAAAATGTTGTAATTTGTGTTGGAGTGATGATGTTGATGCGATATGATTGAAATAGTTTGTGTAACAGTGAATCACTCTTATCAAACCTTGAATGTTTTTCGGAAAAAAGTGTTGGAAAACAAAAATATAAATAAAAAGTGTTGAAAACCTTAGGTTTTCAACACTTTTTTATTTGGCAGGCAGGTACAAGGACTCGAACCTTGGGCACGCGGTTTTTGGAGACCGCTGCTCTACCAACTGAGCTACACCCCTATCAGTAAACTGCCTTATTATTCTACTACACAATCGACTATATGTCAATAGTTTTTATGAATTTACTTTAAATATTTCAAAAATAATCACATTATGTCGATTTGCAATTCTGAAATTATATCAAAAACACCGTTACAGTGGTCGATTTCGTGTTGGACGATTTGAGCTGTCCAGCCTTCAAAAGTTTTTGTTCTTATTTTAAAAATCAAGTGTCTGATACTGCACGCGTATTTTCTTATACCTTTTAATTTTACGAGGGCCGCCGAGCAGGGAAAGACAACTTTCTTCCGTTTCGTATGGGTCTGACCTTTTTAATTATTTCGGGGATTTAGCATTATCATATATTTTCCGTCATTATCAAAGCATATAATGCTTTTATTTACGCCTATCATATTTGCCGCCATACCTACGCATACTTCTTTATGTGCGGTTAAGGTTTCAAGCAAGACTTGGGCGGTTTGTAAATCGGCGGCTGTTGCCGGTTCTGATTTTAATGTCAAAAAAATATTGGGTCATGTACAAGTTCTTTAATCATTTTAAAACCTCACAATAATATTGATTACATTTGAATTATAACACAATAGTAATATAAGTCAAGTGTAGGGTAATTTTATTTTTACAGTGAAATATATTGACAAAATAATACAATATAGGATAAAATATTTATGAAATAAATAAAATTGGTGATGAAGAAAATTATGAAATTAAATATAGCGATTTGCGATGACAACAAATTAGTATTGGAAAATGAGAAAGCGCTAATTGAAGAAACGTTGAAAGAGATGGGAATACCGTACAAGATGGACAAGTATCAAAATCCCGAAAATCTTATTAAAAATGCTTGGCAATACGATTTAGTATTTTTTAGATGTGGAAATGGATGAAGTCAACGGAATTGTGGCGGCGGAAAGTATTCACAATATCAACAAGGAATGTTTGCTGTTTTTCGTAACCAACCACGAGGTTTTATATGGACTATGCTATGAACGAGTATGCATTCAGATTTTGGGTAAAGCCTATGTAGAAAGAAAAACTGAAATTTGGGTTAGAGTCGGCGTTGAAACGGTTGGAGAACAACAACAAATGCATAGAATTCAACACCGACAGAAATGTTGTGAATATACCGATAAATAAAATTATTTTTTATATGTGCCGAGAACAAAAAAACGACTATTGTTACGGTAGATGAACAATTTGTGGTAGACAGACCGTATAAAGCGGTCAAAGATATGATAAATTCATATTTCTTCTACGAGTCACACGCAAGTTACTATGTGAACTTAAATTATGTGAAAGCATATTCGCCGTCACACGTAAAATGCGGAATAGGAAATCATGAATATGAAATTCATATGTCGCGAAGAAAAATATACGGAATTTAATAAATATTTTATAGATTGGATGGGTGAACAAAAATGAGAATAGATGCAGGATTGATAATTGGTGTTGCACTGGAATTTATAATAATGTTGTATTTTTGCAAATTCGACGTTACAACCGAAAAAAGAATTATTATATAAGCTCTGCGATGTGCTTTGTGGGGTATTTGATTGTATTTGCTTTTTCGCTGTTTAATCAATTATTTGTTAATGTGGGTGTTTTTTTATAGTAATTAATTTGCTGATTTTTAATTTGGGTTATAGAATAAATTTTAAAACCTCAATATTTCAAACAATAATGTTGTTGGTGTTTATGTTTTTGGGTGAAATAATAGTAGCGTTTACTATGAAAATGGGATTAGACAAGAAAAAGCTTTTTAGAAGTCACGCCTCAACAGTCAATGATTATAACGGTGGCGGGAAAATTGATATACTTTTTTATCGGTGTTTTTTATGAAAAGAGTAGACAGAAAAAAGGTGATTTCTTCAGAAAAACCCTTCTCTGTTGTTAGCGGTAGTTCCTATAATGACTTTTTGTGTGTTTAATTATGGTTTATCCGCTGAATATTGACAAGCGTATATTTTTCTTCGGTTTGTATTATCGCAATAACCTTAAATGTTGTTACTTTTTCGATAAACGAATTTATGCTTGCAAAAAAACAGAAGAATAAGAATACTTGAAGATGAAAATTATAAAAAACTGTATTGAATTAGAAGAATACAAGACGTTAAATGAAAAATATGAACACAGCAGAATAATGAATCATGATTTTAGAGAACATCTAAATGTTTTGAAAACTTTAATTTCAGAAGATATTCAAAAAAAGCACAAGAATATGTAGGAAAGATTGAAAAAGAGTGTGAGGATTCAAAAATAGAAAAATACAGTGACAACAATATTCTTAATATATTACTTATTCGCAAGAAAAAAAGAGTGTGAAGAAAAAACGGAATTAAGTTAAACATAACCTCAACTAACCCGAAACTTGATTTTATAGACGGAATGGACACGGTTGCTATATTTTTCTAATTTGATTAACAATGCAATAGAGGCTTGCTCAGACTCGGCAAGAAAAAAGATATTTTTTTATTGATTTATATACAGTTAATAACGCATTTAGTGTTATTAAAGTTGAAAAATTATGCTGATAAAGAGCCGATAGTTGTAGAAGGTATGTTGAGAAGTGGGAAAGATGACGGTAATTCTCACGGAATCGGTATTAAGAGTATAAATAATTCATTAAGCAAATATGACGGTAAAATGAGTTGGTCGTATGACAAAGCTAAAGGTATGTTTAGAACCGTTATTTCTATAAATAATTCACAAATTAACATTTAAAATTTATATTGACATTGTTGACATTTAATGTTATAATGTGATTGTAGGAATATAGGTAAACGTAAAGATAAGAAAGGATGTTTTTATTATGAAAAAGTTCCTAAACAAAGTAGTTCCAACACTAATTAAAATTGTGCCTGTTTGCTCAGCATTGATGCTTGTAATTAACAGTAATTCAACATCAACAATTTGGAATGGACAGCCGGAAGCACCAAAAGGACTTAAGAAGTATCGTAAGTTCTAATTATGTTTCGTAAATTTTCGGAATGGGCTGTGGCATATGCCATTAGGTTAGGTTACATACCTAAGGAAGAACAGGAAGAATATACTTACGGACTTGACCTTGTAATGAGTGTTATTGTCAGTGATTTGACAATGCTTATAATATTAGGTATAATAATGAAAATGATACCGCAAGTTATCGTTTTCGGATTTATGTACAAGTTTATTCGTAAATATGTGGGCGGATACCATTGTGAATCATCTTTGACGTGTTTAATGTCGTCAAGTACGATGTGCATATGCGTTCTGCTTGCTATTAAATATCTTCCGTATAACCTTGGCGTATACATAGTCGCAAACCGTTTTATCTATTGGGGTACTCTTTGCAATTTCGCCAATCGAGGCGATAAACAAACCTTTGGAAGAAATCGAAGTTAAGGTTTTCGGAAAAAGGGCGAGAATTGTACTTTGTATTACACTTGTAATATTTGGTGTGATTTGCGCGTTCGGTTTGACGGAAATGGTAAAAACAATGGCAATAAGCGTCGTTGATATTTTACTTTTTGCGGTTATGGGTAAGATAAAATTGTTGAACTACAAAAAAGGAAAAAAATTGAACAGAATTAACTCGAAAAAAATGTGATATTTTTACAAATATCACATTTTTTGCTACCAAGTTTCCGGATTAAGCTACCACTTAGTCGTAAACTGTTTACTTTTTTTATTTTTGAGATAATATTACTACATCAGATTCATTAAAATTTTATATATTTCAATCGAAAAAACATCGGTTTTTGCATTTCTCCAAAGCAAACGATGTTTTTTTTTATTTTTACAGGGATATGTTGGAATAACTCGATTAATTTATTTTAGAATGGATTGACGGTAAAATGACTGTGTGATATAATTTTAGTAGTTTATGAGATTAGAGGAGAAATGAAAATGAGTTATATAAGAAATGTTGAATTATCCGACGCGGAAGTGTTGGTTGAAATATACCGTCCGTATGTCGAAAATACAACAATAATCGTTTGAATATGAAACTCCGTCTGTAGACGAGTTTAGAAGTCGTATTGAAAATATTTCAAAAAAGTATCCTTACATTGTTATGGTTGAGGACGATGAAATTGTCGGTTATGCATATGCGGGAACGTTCAAAGGACGTAAGGCGTATGACTGGAGCGTTGAAACGACTATATATGTAAGAGAGGACAAAAAGGTGGCGGATACGGCAAGAAGTTGTATCTTGAACTTGAAGAAAGATTGAAAAAAACAAAACATTCTTAATATGTATGCTTGTATTGCGTATACGGACAATGAAGATGGGCATTTGACAAACAACAGTATGCAGTTCCACGAGCATATGGGTTTCAGACTTATCGGCACATTCAAAAAGTGCGGTTACAAGTTCGACAAGTGGTACGATATGATTTGGATGGAGAAATTTATCGGCGAACATAAGGTTAATCCCGACGCGGTGACAAAACCTGAAATTTAGTTTACAATTTTCGATATGTGTGATAGACTATAGGAACAGTGCATAAAATAGTACATAAGGAGGTTTACATATGGCGAATAAAGTAGAAGATTTAGTCAATGTGATTTTAGACAGCTACAATGAATGTGACATTACAGCGAGAATTGACGAAGAGAATATGCTTAACAAGGATATTCTTATAGAAATTATAGATGAAATAAGAAAAGTGCTTTTTCCGGGCTTTTTGACAACAACAAGGTCAGAAGTGAATACTTAAAGTTTCTTGTCGGTGAAAGACTGGAATTTATACAGTATCATTTGAAGAAACAGGTATCAAACGCGTTTGCAAATCAAGATGTATGCAGAGAGTGCAGTAAGGCACAGGCAGAGGAAAAAGCGGAAGAAGTTGTTTTTTGAATTTTTAAAGAGAATACCGAAAATAAGAGAATACTTAAATACAGACATTCAAGCTGCGTATGACGGTGACCCTGCGGCATACAGCACAGATGAAATAATTTTCTGTTATCCGGGAGTGTTTGCAAATCACTGTTTACAGAATTGCTCACGAATTGTGGCTTTTGGGCGTGCCTATGATTCCGAGAAATAATGACGGAATATGCTCACAGCACAACAGGTATAGATATTCACCCGGGTGCGACTGTCGGCAAATATTTCTTTATAGACCACGGTACAGGTATTGTTATAGGTGAAACTACCGAAATCGGCGATAATGTAAAAATATATCAAGGCGTTACTTTAGGTGCACTTTCGACAAGAAAAAGGTCAGCAGTTAAAGGGTGTTAAACGTCATCCGACTATCAGTGACAACGTTACGATATATTCGGGTACGACTATTCTTGGCGGTGAAACGGTTGTCGGTAAGGGGTACGAGTATCGGCGGTAATGCGTTTATCGTTAATTCCGTTTCGGAGGGTATGAAAGTCAGCGTGAAAAATCCCGAACTTGAGTACAGTGTCGGAAATGCGTCTATGAAGGACGGTTATTGGGATTGGTGTATATAAAAAATTTGCGAGCCTGTCGACAGCTCCAAAAATCACATCTTGCGATGTAATTTTTGAGTATTTTCAAAGAAAAAATCATAAAGTTCCTCCGAAGTCGAAACTTTAGATTTTTAAGTCATTTCTGCCGCACATGTCGCCAGAAATGATTTTTTAATGAGGCTGCACCTCAAACTTCCCCAAGAATACAGTAGACAAAACCATAACGGTTTTGTCAGCAATCTGAACATATACAATATGATTTTTGATAATATTTCAGAGGTAAATATCCGCATAAAATCGAAGAATTTTTAGCGGATATTTATTTTTTATAAAAAATTTTTCAAAAAGGTATTGACAAATCGGAAAAAAATGTGCTATAATACAAATCATAGTAATTCCATAGGAAAAGAGAAGAAAGGAAAAATGCGATATGATAACACAAAATCTAAAGTATGTACAGAACGGACGAATGTGTTGCTGTTGCTGTAACTAATTTAATAAGAAAGAACAATACACATAAATATAAAAATTGAGAAAGAAGAAAAGAGGTACAAAATTATGTCAAATAAGAATTGGAGATTTGAAACAAAGCAATTACACGTTGGTCAGGAACAAGCAGATCCTGTTACAGATTCAAGAGCTGTTCCGATTTATGCATCAACATCATTTGTATTCCACAATTCACAGCATGCGGCTGACCGTTTCGGTTTGAGAGATGCAGGTAACATCTACGGCAGACTTACAAACCCTACAGAAGATATTTTTGAACAGAGAATAGCAGCCCTTGAAGGCGGTGTTGCAGCATTGGCAGTTGCATCGGGTGCGGCAGCTCTTGCTTATACATTCCAAACACTTGCTAAGCAAGGCGATCACATCGTAGCCGCAAAGACAATTTACGGCGGAACATACAACTATCTTGAACATACATTCCCTGAATTCGGTGTTACAACAACATTCGTTGACCCTGAAGTTGACGGTGCATTTGAAGCAGCTATTCAGGATAACACAAAGGCAATCTTCATTGAAACACTTGGTAACCCAAATTCAAACCTAATTGATATTGAAGAAATTGCAAAAGATTGCTCACGCACATAACATTCCGCTTGTAGTTGACTCAACATTCGCTACACCTTATCTTGTAAGACCAATCGAATACGGTGCAGATATCGTTGTTCACAGTGCAACAAAATTCATCGGCGGCCACGGTACAGCAATCGGCGGTGTCATCGTTGACAGCGGTAACTTTGACTGGGCTAAGTCGGGTAAGTTCCCTCACCTTGTAGAGCCTAACGCATCATATCACGGTATCAGCTTTGCAAATGATGTAGGAGCTGCCGCATTCGTAACATATATCAGAGCTATCCTGCTTCGTGACACAGGTGCTACACTTTCACCGTTCCACGCATTCATCTTCTTACAGGGTCTTGAAACTTTGTCACTAAGAGTTGAACGTCACGTTGAAAACGCTCTAAAGATTGTTGATTACCTAAACAAGCATCCAAAGGTAGAGGCTGTTCATCATCCGTCACTACCTACAGAGCCAAGCCACGAACTATACAAGAAGTATCTTCCAAACGGCGGCGGAAGTATCTTTACATTTGAAATCAAGGGCGGAGTTGAAGAGGCTCACAAGTTTATCGATAACCTTGAAATTTTCTCGCTTCTTGCAAATGTTGCAGACTCTAAGTCACTTGTAATTCACCCGGCTACAACTACTCATTCACAGTGCAATGAACAGGAACTTGCAGAACAGGGTATTAAGCCAAATACAATAAGACTATCAATCGGTACAGAAAATATTGATGACCTTATTGCAGCTCTTGACGACGCATTCAACGCCGTTGACTAATTTTAAGTAAATTGTGTTAAAAGTCAGAAAGAAGGAATTAAAATGTCAAAGATATATCAGAAAATTACAGATCTTATCGGTGGTACACCGCTATTGGAACTTGCAAACTATGAAAAGAAGAATAACCTTGAAGCAACCGTTCTTGGTAAGCTTGAATACTTTAACCCTGCCGGTTCGGTAAAAGACAGAATCGCAAAAGGCAATGGTTGATGAGGCTGAACAAGAGGGTAAGTTAAAGGAAGGTTCTGTTATCATCGAGCCAACATCCGGAAATACAGGTATTGGTCTTGCGTCGGTTGCAGCCGCAAGAGGTTATAAAATTATAATCACAATGCCTGAAACAATGAGTATTGAAAGACGTAATCTATTAAAAAGCATACGGTGCCGAACTTGTTTTGACAGACGGTGCAAAGGGTATGAAGGGTGCTATCGAAAAGGCTAAGGAACTTGCTGAAACAACAGAAAACAGCTTTATCCCAAGCCAGTTCACAAACCCTGCAAACCCTGCTTATCACAGAGCAACAACAGGTCCTGAAATCTGGGCAGATACAGACGGTAAAGTTGATATATTTGTTGCCGGCGTAGGTACAGGCGGTACAGTTACCGGTGTAGGACAGTATCTAAAGTCACAAAACCCTGACGTTAAGGTTGTTGCAGTTGAGCCTGCAGGCTCACCGGTATTGTCACAAGGCAAAAGCAGGTGCACACAAAATTCAAGGTATCGGTGCAGGTTTCGTTCCTGAAACTCTTGATACAAAGGTTTATGACGAAATCATTACTGTTGAAAATGAGGACGCATTCAAGACCGGCAGAGATATTGCCCGCAGTGAAGGTGTACTTGTGGGTATTTCATCAGGTGCGGCTGTTTGGGCGGCTACAGAGCTTGCCAAACGCCCTGAAAAACAAGGGTAAGACAATCGTAGCTCTTTTGCCTGATACAGGTGAAAGATACTTGTCAACTCCTATGTTCGCTGAATAATTCAGTATTTAAAATTTGTTCACTATACCAAAGATGGCATTTATATGCCATCTTTTTGTGTACGGTTTTTTCGGACATTGTAGTTGTTATAATGTAATCATAATAAAGCTAAATTGTCGCTAAATTGTCAAAGTGAAGTTTGGGTTTTGAGGGTAAAAAACGAGAAATTTCCTAAAATCACCTTGACAAAAACGGAGGTAAATATTATGGTTATAGTGGGAACAATACTTATAAGTGTAGGAGCGTCAATACTTTTTGTATTAAAGGTTAATTCGGTAAAGGATATATAAGTTTTGGCGTTGTCTGCATATTGTGTGAGGAGATGAGAATATGCAGATAAATGAACTTGTGACATTTGCGGCGGATGTCGGCAGAGGTCTGCTTGAAAGCGGTGCGGAAACGAGTCGTGTCGAAGATACGGTTGAGAGGATAATACGGCACTTTTATGACGGTAAAAGTGAGGTTTTGGTCGTAATGACAGGACTGTTTGTCACTGTCGGCGATGTTACAAAAACGGTCAGAGTTCGCAGACGGACTATAAACCTTGATAAAGTATCGAAAATTAATATGATGTCACGAGATATTGCTGATGATAAAATCGACTTTGAAGAAGCTTTAAAACGCTTTGAATATGTAATGGCACAGAAACCTTATCCGTTATGGGTTAAAACTGTTGCGGTAGCGTTTTGCTGCGGATTTTTTACGTTGTTGTTTGGCGGTAATGCGTTTGACGGACTTAATTCGTTTGTGGTCGGTGCGGTTATCAATGTTTTTATATGGTTTTTGAGAAAACATCACACGGCGGAGTTTATTATAACATTTTCGGGCGGAGTTGTTATTGCGTTGCTGATATTACTCTTTTATGCAATAGGTTTGGGAAAAAATATTAATCCTATGATAACGGGAGCTATTATGCCGCTTGTACCCGGTTTGGCAATAACTAATGCAATTCGTGATATTATTGCCGGAGATTACCTTTCGGGCGGTGCGAGATTGTTTGATGCGATAGTCGTGGCGATTGCACTTGCCACAGGTGCGGGCAGTGTTATGTACATTTTCGGTCATATGACGGGAGGTGTTATGGGATGATTTTTTCTTGAAATGTTTGTCGCTTTTTGCGGCGACAATGGCTTTTGCAGTGATATTTAACGTGAGCCGAAGTGAATTGATATTTTGCGGAATCGCAGGTTTAGTCGCAGAGGGGGTGTATTTGTTTACACTTAGAATAAGCGACGAAACGGCACTTGCTATATTTGTTGCGTCGATTGCCGTGACGGTATTTTCACGAATTTTGGCGAACGTAAGACGTATGCCCGTTACGGTTTATTTGATTTCGGGAATAATATCGCTTGTACCCGGTGCGGGTATGTATAACACTGTTTATAACATAATATCGTCGGACTATATGAAAGCAATGTACACAGGCGTTGATACAATAAAAGTTGCCGTAGCGATTGCGGTGGGGATTGTACTTGTGTTTGCATTGCCGAATAAAATGTTTTTCAAGAGAAAATAATGCCAATTTAGATTTTTTTCTCTGAAAATACTCAAAAAATACATTGCAAGATGTGATTTTATGAGCTATCGACAAAATATCGACAGCTCATATACTTTGGCTTGACAGAAACGATGTTGTATAGTACAATAGGCAAGATAGAAGTAAAAATTATACACCGCATTTTTACGGTGCAGGAGGAAAGGATTTTACGATAGTAATGAAAAAAAAGATAATTGCCGTTATGGCGGTGCTTATAACGCTTTTTTCAATGGGTAATGTGTCGGCAAGTGCGGCGGCAAAGGTTGCGGCACTGATGTATCACAGTGTGACAACTGATTCGTCACGTTGGAATGATTATACAATATCACCCGAGCAGCTTGATGCGGATATACAATACTTTAAAAGCTGCGGATATATACCGATGACCGCGACAGAACTCGCAACGGCGAATATGGCTGATATTGACAACAGAAAAATATTGCTTTTGACATTTGATGACGGATACTCAAACTTCTATACGGAGGTATTTCCGATATTAAAGAAAAAAATGACGCAAAGGCTACAATGTTTTTGATTGGCTCATACATAGACCGTTACGGTTATTTGACGCCTGATGAAACATATGAAATGGCGAACAGCGGACTTGTCGAAATAGGCAATCACACAAACGGTATTCACAGTATGCCTAAGGAACAGTTAAAGGCGATTTACAACAATACAAACGCTTACGGCGATATACTCGATGATATTCAGAGTAACGGAGAAATTTTGAAAGAAGTTACCGGAAAAGATGTGACAAGTATTTCGTGGCCGTACGGATATTATACGACAACACTCGATAATGCGGTTAAAAAGTCAGCTTGGTTATAAGATTTCATTCAGTACGGTGTACGGTGTGAATTTCTTTACCGGCAATACATACAGTCCGTTAAAACGTATGAACAGAGAATACTCTGCCGGAACTCAACAGGTGTTTGACAGGGCAAACGGTAAATTTTATTAATCATCAGCGGTACGGTGAAAAGTACCGCTGTTTTTATAAATGAGGGGTAGTATGATATGAATAGAATAGAGATTAAAGATTTTTCGATAAAAATAGATAAAGATAAAGTATTAAAAACTTTTGGGGTGTTTTGAGGGGAGCAGTGTGTATGGAACTGTTTCTTCTTATTTTGACGAGCTTGAAGAAACGGTGATGGATTTACTGTCCCCGCGTGCAGTTGCCGTAACGGAGGGTATGAAAGCATATTGCATACTTACGGTCGGTGAAAAAATTAGCGGAATATCAAAAAAAGCTTTTTTGACAACGGTGAGGGTATGAAAGGTATACTTGTTGACGCAATGGCGGACGAGTATCTTTTTATGGTGGATGATGTGCTTGCCGACAATATAAAGCTTTTTGTGTGCAAAAAAAAGTCTTGGGGTGTTAAAAACGTCTTGATGCACCGAAAGATTTTCCGCTTTCTCAACAATCCGTTATTGTCGTGAAAACAGGCGTTGACGGAATAAAAAATGACAAGCGGTTTTATGTTTGAACCCGTAAAAACTTTTGGCTACATACTTGAATTTACGACTGATGAAAAGGTATTTAACGCACAGCACGACTGTTCAAAGTGTTCTAATTTTGACTGCCCGAGAAGAAGTAATATAAAAAACGGCAGATTTGAAGTGTTGTCGAGTTATGAGTATAAACCGAATTTTAAAGATGGTGACAGTGCAGTCTGTATTGATATAGGTACAACTACTGTTGCTTTTGAACTTGTGACGGATAAGGGGACACTAAAAACATACAGAACAATTAATCCTCAAAGACGTTTCGGACTGGATGTTCTTTCAAGAATTGAGTCGGCAAACAGAGGAAGGTTGGACGAGCTTTCGGCTGTTATGCGTTATACGATTATAAGCGGATATAAAAAAAGTAACCGAAGAATTTGGGGACACTAAAAAAGTTGTTATCGCGGGTAATACGACAATGGTACATCTGCTTATGGGATATTCTTGCGGTACACTCGGTGAATATCCTTTTAAATCAAAAACACTTGGGGACACTAAAAAACTACGCTTGATAAAGTTACAAAAAGTAAGGTTTCGCCGATTGAAACCGTTATATACGGCGGTATATCTGCGTTTGTGGGCGGCGATATAGTGAGCGGACTTTATATGAGTGATTTTGATAAATCGGATAAGGTTAATATGTTTATTGATTTGGGTACAAACGGTGAAATGGCGTTGGGCAATAAGGATAAAATGATTGTTACGTCTACTGCCGCAGGACCTGCTTTTTGAGGGCGGAAGAATTTCGTGCGGAATAGGTTCGGTTGACGGTGCGGTATGCGGTGTTGATTTAAAAACGGGGACACTAAAAACTATCGCGGATAAACCGCCTGTCGGTCTTTGCGGAACGGGTATAATTGAGTTGGTTTCGGAATTGCTTGACGAAAAAATAATTGATAAAACGGGTCTTTTGAATGACGACTATTTTATAAACGGTTATAAGGTCGCGGAGGACGTTGTGTTTACGCAAAATGATATTCGTCAGGTGCAAATGGCAAAATCGGCGGTGAGAGCCGGTATTGATGTGCTTTGCGAAGTCGTGGGGAACAGAGCTTTCCGAAATTGATACGGTGTATCTTGCCGGCGGTTTCGGTTACGGTCTTTCGATTGAAAAGGCTTGCAATATCGGAATATTGCCGCGTGAGTTTTTGGGGTAAGACGAAAGTTATCGGCAACAGCTCGCTCGGCGGTTGCGTCAAGTATGCCGAAAGGCAGGACGGCGATGAAAGAATCGGTCGTATAAAGGAAATCAGTTCCGAAATTTCACTCGGAAACAGTGAAGATTTTGAAAAAATTGTATATCGAATATATGAATTTTTGAAAGAAATAAAAAAGTTACGCAAAACTAACAACGGCATAGTTAAGCCATATTCGAAAAACATCAATATTTTTTTGTGAAAAAAAAATTCAAATTTTTTTGTTGCATAATCATAAAAAAATAATGCTAAAATATATGTTAGATTGGCACAACAGAGTGAACCATAGCAAACATTGTACACTCTGAGGAGAAAAAAATTTAATTTTTAGAGGAGGTTTAACTATGTCATACGCACAAGACGTACTAGCAAAGTTAAAAGAGAAAAAAAACGCAAGCGAGCCTGAATTTATACAGGCGGCAACAGAGGTTCTAACATCACTTGAACCTGTATTTGAAGAAGCATCCTGAATTCGAGAAGGCTTCATTGCTTGAGAGAATAGTAGAGCCTGAAAGACAGATTATGTTCCGTGTTCCTTGGGTAGATGACAAGGGTCAGGTACAGGTAAACAGAGGTTTCAGAGTACAGTTCAACAGTGCGATTGGACCTTACAAAGGGCGGTCTAAGACTTCACCCATCTGTAAATCTTGGTATTATCAAATTCCTGGGCTTTGAACAGATTTTCAAGAACTCACTTACAACACTTCCAATCGGCGGTGGTAAAGGCGGTAGTGATTTCGATCCCTAAGGGTAAGTCAGATAGAGAAGTTATGGCATTCTGCCAGAGCTTTATGACAGAGCTTTTTCAGACATATCGGTGCTGATACGGACGTTCCTGCCGGTGATATCGGTACAGGTGCAAGAGAAATCGGATTTATGTTCGGTCAATATAAGAGATTAAAGGACGTATATGAAGGCGTTCTTACAGGTAAAGGTTTAACTTGGGGCGGTTCACTTGGCAAGAACTCAGGCTACAGGCTACGGTCTTGTATACTACGCTCAGGAAATGCTTAAGGATTTGGGTACTGACTTTAACGGTAAGACAGTTGCTATTTCAGGTGCAGGTAACGTTGCTATTTATGCTTGTGAAAAGGCACAGCAACTTGGTGCAAAGGTTATCACTGTTTCTGACTCAAACGGTTACGTTGTTGATGAAGAAGGTATCGACCTTGCAGCAGTTAAGGAAATCAAGGAAGTTAAGAGAGGCAGAATTAAGGATTATCTTAACTACAGACCAAATGCTAAGTATGTTGAAGGTGCAGGTCTATGGCAAGCAGTTAAGGTTGATGTTGCTCTTCCATGTGCTACACAAAACGAATTGCTTATTGACGACGCTAAGGCTCTTGTTGCAAACGGTACAATGATCGTTGCAGAAGGTGCTAATATGCCTACAACTCTTGAGGCTACACAATATCTACAAGAAAAAACGGCGTTTACTTTGCTCCTGGTAAAGCATCAAATGCCGGTGGTGTTGCTACTTCAGCTCTTGAAATGAGCCAGAACTCACAAAGACTTTCATGGACATTTGAAGAAGTTGATGAAAAGCTACATAACATTATGATTACAATTTACAAGAATTCTGTTGCTGCAGCTAAGGAATATAACTGCGAAATCGGCGGAAAGACTAACCTTGTTGCCGGTGCTAATATTGCCGGATTTATGAAGGTTGCTGACGCTATGATGGCTCAGGGCGTTTGCTAATTATAATATTTTTTGAATTTTAAAAGGTGTTTCCGATTGGAAACACCTTTTGTGTTGATTGTTTTCGAAATGTACTTTACATGTGCTTCGTAGGGGCGATCATCGGTCGCCCGTAAGATAGATATTAAAAGTAGGGGCGGTGCCTCGACGTCCCTTTCCACCACCACTCCACCGCAAGCGGTCCCCTCTCCTCAAGGAGAGGCTTTTTTGAACTCTAACAGCCAATCCAAAGGCTCCCATTGAGGGAGCTGTCGGCTATATGCCGACTGAGGGGTGGTTTTCTTGTTTATTCTCTATTTTTTAAAATGTGCGACCGATGATCGCCCCTACGCCGTTAATGTGCGACCGATGATCGCCCCTACCGTTGTTAATGAGCGACGAATGATTGCCCCCTACGCCGTTAATGTGCGACCGATGATCGCCCCTACCGTTGTTAATGGGCGACGAATGATTGCCCCTACGTTGTTAATGTGCGACCGATGATCGCCGATACATCGTTAATGTGCGACCAAAGATCTCCCCTACATCGTTAATGTGTGACCGATGATCGCCCTACATCGTTCGTAACAACTCCTCATTACTGGAACGGGTCATTATTTGGTGAATCGTCTGTTTTTTATAAACCGACAATGTGTTATTACCGTCGCAAAGTGCGATGAACACATCTTTCACATTGCCGATTTTTTGTTTTTGCAATTCGATTTCAAGCCACTTTTTATTATTGCCGCTGAATTTTAAATTTTCCTCCATAATATGTCCGTCAAGAACAACTGTAAAGGACAGCTTTTCTTGTTTTGCTGTGATGTTCATATCCTGCACATTAACAGGGCGAGCCTGCACTTTTGGCAAAAACGATATTTTACCGTTTTGTTCAAGTATTGCGGTATCGACATCATCTAATGTGAAAAACCGTTTATTCTGCATTGTACAAGGAAATCGTTTATATCTATTTTTTGAAGTCTTAAAATTTTTTCTGATATATTTTACCGCCCTGCATTAATATTATTGACCGTCCCGTAAAGAAACGTCTTAGTTTAATATTTTTTTCGGTAAGATATGATATAAACCACATAATGACGGTATAAATCACTATCGCAGTAAGGGGGATAGTAAAAAAACTTGCCGTCAAGCGAAGTTGCCATTTCGGCGGCGATAGAGCCGATAGTTATACCGTTTATATAGTCGAACATACTCAATTCCGACATTTGCTTGTTGGCGATTATTTTTGTTGAGAAAAAACAATGCGATGATTGAGCCGACTGATGTAAGTATAATTTTTATAAATTCCATAATAATCTCCGTTCTTTTGGATACTGAATATATTAATAGTATGCACAAAAAAACAGTATTTTAAAAATACTGTTTCAGATTTTCTATATTCATAATAATATTTTTTCATTTCGGGATAATCTTTGATAATTCGTTTAATACATCGTCTGCAAAAAATCGGCTCTTAAAAAGCATTGTCACGCATTTGCTGTTTCATACCCCATGTATGCGTAAACATATTGTCGCCGTTTTTAAAAAGTCTGTTCAAGTCCGAAAATGACATAATGCTCATATTGAGCTTTTTTGCACACATGGGCAACATACGCTGTTCCGCAAACACCATATATGCAAGTCTGTCGTTTTGTTCGTTTGTATGACGCATAAATTCGATTGATTTATCCGTATAATAACGGAGCAGTTGTTCGTTTTTATTACACAAAATGCGGTGTTACACGCTTTTATGTTCCAATCAAAATCATTGTCAAAATTTATAGTTATCCATATGAAAGAACTCTTTTTGGGGGATAAACGTCCGGATAGAGATTTTCAAAAGTGGATAACCGACACGTCGGCGAGTTTTTTTTCTTCGTCGATTTTCTCCCCACACGATAAAAAATCCGTGTCAATCATTGCAACAGGTGCGTTTTTGCTCCTTTAGGGCAAATATTTTGCCTGCCGCCCAAAAAACATTGCTGTTGACATCGACATTGTCAAGAATATTTTCAACACTGTTCCAAATAACGTCAAGACCTGTTTTTTTATAATATTGTGCACCTATGGAATCGGTAACCATTTTTATATTACCGTTTTTTTCACGCCATTTCAATGCGGAAAGAATTGTTGTGAGTATTTCAAAAATCTTCGACTTCATAAGGCACGTTAAACCTGTTCCTGAAAGGCTTTGTCCAATTTATATGTATTGCGTCCATATTGTCACCTATATGAGATTAATTCCGTAACCGTTTATATATACACACCCACTGCCTGTTACAAAGCTTGTGGCAAATGATGATTGTGCCGAGGTGGTGTATGATGATGAATAGCTTGTTATGTATTCGTACTCATATTCATATTGATATGATGTTATATATGATGTTATATAGGAAGAAACTGAAGTAGAATGTTCGCATATCTGTGGTGCAAATTGCGGTACAAATCCGATACAATTTATGTTGTGCTTTTTCATATCGTCTTTTTTTGAATTTTGCTTTTGCGGATATTTCGCCTATTGATATGTATGTTACACCGGCTATTTGCGGTAATATAAAGTCATTATCGCAAAGCCCGATTGACGTACAGCATAAGTTTAACGCATTGTCAAGCTCGTCCTGCGTAAATGCGATTGTGTCAAATGTCATACGTTAACCCCCTATATAAAGTATATTGTAATTATATCATAAAGATGATAAAACGGATAGAGTTATTTTTTGAAAAAAAACCGTCCTCAATCATTTTATTTATCTGTGCACCGAACAGGAATATGTTCATACAAAAAAATAAAGCCAAAGCATTAAAAAATACGATTGCGGCAAGTGAACCGTAAACGAATGAATAATTTGAAAAGTGTTCTATATATATTGAATAGAAGAATGAGAACACCATCCAGCCGACCGCCGAAAATGCCGCACCGGGAAGCTCTGCCTTAAAGCGATTGTCCTTTTTGGGCAGAAACTTGTAGAACAGTGCCAATACAAAGGTAAGATAAATCATAAATATAAGTATCTTGCCTCTTAAAAAAAGAAGTCGAGCAATGTCGAGAAAAACGGCGAATGTGAATTGATAAAGTATTCGAGCTTGCTTCCGAAACCGAAAACACAATCGTCAAGATAAGTGCCGCAATAAATGCAAGCGTATATAATATAGAAATAAGTCTGCCGATAAAGTAATTTTTTGCTGCGTGAACGGTAGACTTTGTTAAGTCCGTGTACAGTGCCATAACACCCCTTGACGCAAGCCAAAGCGTTGATACGGCGGTTACGGAAATGACTTGCACCGAGCCGCTTTTGGTGAATAAATCGGTTATTGTTTCCGTAAGAAACGTGCTGATTGCCGCAGGGGCAAATGAATTTATTGTGTGCAATATTGAGTTTATGTCTATATTAATGAACAGTTTGATTATTGAAAGTACAAGCATACTGAACGGTATAACCCGAAATTATAATAAAAAAAGATGCCTGGGCGGCGTATATGCTCAAATCATCACCGGTAATTTTTAATATAAATTTTATGATTTTTGAAAATATGTCTTTTTATCGTTTTCATAAAAACTTTCTCCTATCAGTTACTATATTATAATATACCACATATTGAATTTTTAGTCTACTAAATTTAATTAACATTTGCGTTATATTACCTTGACAGTGAGTGAGTATTAGTATATAATATCCACATAAAAGGGGAGCTTTTTCGGCTGAGAGGAAGTTTGACTTCGACTCATTGACCGTATGCGGGTAATGCCGTAACAGGATTTTGAAACAGCTCTCTTTTTTTGAGAGCATTTTTTTATGCTCAATAAAAAGAAAGAGGAGATATATATGAATTATACAACACAAATGGATGCCGCTAAAAAGGGTATTATAACACCTGAGATGGAAATAGTGGCTAAAAAAAAAATATAACCGCAGAGGAACTTCGTGAAAGAGTTGCAAGAGGCAGTGTTGCAATTCCTGCAAACAAAATGCACAAGGCTATAAGTCCGGAAGGTGTCGGCGAAGGTCTTAAAACAAAGATAAATGTAAATCTCGGAATTTCAAAGGACTGTACGGATTACAGTATTGAATGGGAAAAGGTTAAGATGGCTGTTGATATGAAAGCTGAGGCTATTATGGACCTTAGCTGTTACGGCAAAACTCACGAATTTCGTCAGAAACTTATTGACGAATGCCCTGCTATGATCGGTACAGTGCCGATGTATGATGCGGTTGGTTATCTTGATAAAGAGCTTGCGGATATTACGGCTGACGAATTTTTGGAGGTTATAGAGGCTTCACGCTAAAGAGGGTGTTGACTTTATGACAATTCACGCAGGCATCAATCGCAGAACTGCTCAAATATTTAAAGAATCGGGCGGCCGTCTTACAAATATTGTTTCAAGAGGCGGTTCGTTGATTTTTTTGCTTGGATGGAAATGACAGGCAATGAAAATCCGTTTTATGAGTATTATGACAAGGTGCTTGACATACTTGCAAAATATGATGTAACAATCAGCCTTGGTGATGCTTGCCGTCCGGGTTCAACACATGATTCGACCGACGCGTCGCAGATTACAGAGCTTATCGAGCTTGGAATTTTGACAAAACGTGCTTGGGAAAAGAATGTACAAGTAATGGTTGAAGGTCCGGGACATATGACGATAGATGAGATTGCGGCAAATATGAAACTTGAAAAACGTCTTTGCCATAATGCACCGTTCTACGTATTAGGTCCTCTTGTAACCGATATTGCACCGGGATACGACCACCATCACTTCTGCAATAGGCGGTGCTATTTGCAGCGGCAAACGGTGCTGATTTCCTATGCTATGTAACACCTGCGGAACATTTAAGACTTCCTAATGCCGATGACGTTAAAGAGGGTATTGTGGCTGCTAAAATCGCCGCTCATGCCGCTGATATGGCTAAGGGGTGTGCCGGGTGCAAGAGATATTGACAACAAGATGAGTGACGCAAGAAGACGTGTGTGCTGGGACGAAATGTTCCAATATGCTATTGAACCTGAAAAACCACAGAGATATTATAACGAATTGCCGCCGGAAGAAAAAACATACTTGCTCAATGTGCGGTAAGATGTGCGCTGCAAGAACTATGAATAAAATTCTCGCCGGTGAAAAGGTTGATGTTAAATAATTGAATGTGTACATATTTAAAGCGGATAACTAAGGTTGTCCGCTTTTTACGTGGGAAAATAGGCATTGCGGAGATGTTGTGAGCAATGTAGGGGCGATCATTGGTCGCCCCATACGGAGGGATGGGAGATAAAAAGATATGAGATGAGAGCCACCCCTCAGTCAACCGCGTTGACAGCTCCCCTCAAGGGGAGCTATGCGGAATCGTTGTGTGTCGAAAGCCTCTCCTTGAGGAGATGGGACCGCTTGCGGTGGAGTGGTGGCATGGAGTTATGTAACAAATTCGACGCTGTATTTATTAAAAACGGTGTTTTTGAGGATGTTTTTATTAATGAAAATTTATTCAATAAAAATTTATTATAATAAGAAGAAACTCGAACGCAAATGAGTAAAATATGATGTGATTAAAAAATATTTTAAAGAATTTCTCAGAAATTTTAACAGGAAAAACCGCACAGTGGTGCGGATTGTAGAATTTCTTCACAAACTTCTTAAAATTTTGTAACAAAGTTGTAATATTATGTGCAAGTTTTAACATAAATCGTTCAATATCTTGCGTGGGATAAAAAAATATGTCAATATATTGTAGTTGTAAAGTTTTTTATGTTAATCATAAATGTAATATACTGTAAAAACTATGAACAAATTTTTGTAATATTTCAGCTTAATTACGCGAATGTTTCAGCTGTTTTTTACTGTAATTTTACAAAAACAATACAAAAATTTTAAGAAATTTAACATTTTTACTTGCCAAAGGCTTGACACAGCTATTTTTTAGTGTTACAATACAGTCAACGTTCAAAAAGCAAAGACTATGAACGTAAGACAAAATATTAACGCGGATAATACAAACATAGAAAAAAACTCATAGGGTAAAGGTCTTTAAAGTAAAAAGGAGAGATTATATCTTGAATAAGTTAGCAAAGAAGATTATCTTATCTGTTATATCGATGTCAGCGGTTTTAGGAACTTCTGCTTTGGCGGCAGACCTAAGCGGCTGGGCTGTATCCGACTACCAACAGGCTAATGAAGCCGGCCTTGTTTCGTACTCGGTGGTTTCAAACAACCTAAAGGATAACATAACTCGTGAAGAGTTCTGTGAGCTTGCGGTAAAACTTATACGAAAAGCTTACAGGTGAAGATATGAATAGAACCGGAAGTGTCACCTTTTGAAGATACAGATAGCATGGCGGTAGCCCAAGCTTACTGTTATGGAATGGTTTCCGGTACAGGTGATAATACATTTACACCTGACAGACTTGTGACACGTGAAGAAATGGCAAAAGTGCTTGTAAGTACACTTACTGCAAGTGAAGTCAATTTTAACCTTTCAGACGGTTATGACGACGCTGATGTTGTCAACGCATTTGAAGATTCTGACGAAGTTAGCTCTTGGGCTAAATCATCGGTAATTACAATGCTTAACTACTCATTAATGAGCGGTGTTGACGATGAAAACTTCTCACCGTTGGGTTCAACAACAAGAGAACAAGCCATTTCAAGTATCAATCGTTCATACAATACATTTAAGAGCGGTGATTATTCAATCGAACTTCCTGAAATAACACTTCCGGAAGACGGTGCAGAAATTGAAGAAGGCAACTTTACAGTGTCTTGGACACCTGTAAGTAATGCACAAGCATATCACGTTATTATAAAGGACGCAAACGCAAGTTCAGTTCTTTTGTCAGACGTATATGACGGCGAAAGCATTGAAGTCAGCGAAGGTTCGCTTAGAGCCGGTAAGGATTACTCAATAACAATCGGTGCTGTTATTGCAGACGGCTCAGAAGTTTACAGCCTGCCTGTTGACTTTAAATATGTGGCAAAGCCGATAATACCAAACAGTGAATATATTCAGGAAAATCCTGCCGCACAGGGCTTGCTTACAGAAGCGGCTAAATATCTTGGCGTACCGTATCTATGGGGCGGTACAACACCGTCAGGTTTTGACTGTTCGGGATTTGTACAGTATGTATGCCGTGCAAACGGTATTTCAATACCTCGTATAGCTGATGACCAACTTCACGGTCCGGGTACATATGAAACAAGAGGCGAACTTCAACCGGGCGACCTTGTATTCTTCGGAAGTGGCGGTTATGCATCTCACGTTGGTATGTATGTAGGCGACGGAATGATGATTCATGCTCCGTCAACAGGTAAGGTGATTCAATATACTTCTATTGACTCAAGTTACTATTCATCAAGATTTTTAGGGCGGTAAAAGGGTAATTGATTAATATGTATAGTAAAACGGACTGTAATGTTATTTGCAGTTCGTTTTTTTTGTGGCTAATGATTTGAACAAATATGATTATATATTTTGTGCAATATTTTTTAAAAAACACTTTACTAAATTAAATTGATACAGTATAATAATATAGTAATTATAATTTAAAGGGGAAATTTAATATGAATATCAAAAAAGTATTTACATTTGCACTTGCAGGTGCGTTGAGCATATCAATGCTTGCAGGCTGTGGCAGTTCATCAAACGAAAGCACAACAAGCGAGTCTAAGGAAGATACATCATTGACAGATGTACAGGCGGCAGGTCACTTTACTTTGGGACTTGACGCAGACTTTGCACCTATGGGCTTTACAGATGATAACGGCGAAATCGTTGGATTTGATATAGATCTTGCAAAAAGCAGTCGGTGAAAAGATGGGCGTGGACGTAGAAGTTAAACCGATAGATTGGGATTCAAAGGATATGGAACTTTCGTCAGGTAAGATTGACGTTATCTGGAACGGTTTCTCAATCACAGATGAAAGACGTCCAAGAAGTTCTTTTTCTCTAATCCTTATCTTTCAACAAAGCAATCAATCGTTGTTAAAAAAGGTTCTGATATAACAAAGAAAGCCGACCTTGCAGGCAAGAAGATTGCACTTCAGGACGGTTCAACATCAGAAGACGCTTTGAAAGCTGATACAGCTACATACGAATCGGTCGGCGATGACAACATTTCTCGTTTCAAGGAAAATTCACAGGTTCTTATGGAAGTTGATTCCGGTAGAGCAGATGCGGCTGTAATTGATGAAGTATTCGTAAGATACTATTTGCAAAAAGAAAACTTGCTTGACAAGTACACAGTTCTTGAAGAAGGTTTTGATGAAGAAGATTACGGTGTCGGCGGAAGAAAAAGGCGACTATGCACTTATGGAGGCTATAAACAAGGCACTTGACGAGTGTAAAGCAGACGGCACAACTTCGGAAATTTCACAAAAATGGTTTGGAGAAGACCTAATTAAATAATTAAAAATAAGCAAAACCGTTGGAATAACGTATTTCAGCGGTTTGTGCATTTATGGAGAATACATATGCAAGATTCTATTAAGTATATTTTACAAATACTGCCTCAAATGCTTGAGGGTTTAAAGATTACAATTAAATTATTCGTGGTGACACTTGTGCTGTCGCTGCCTCTTGGACTTTTAATATCACTTTTCAAAGAAGCGGTAAGCAAAAGACCGACTGATAATTTTGTTATCCGATGGATTGTGAAAATGCCAATCCGATTTATTATAAATGTGTATCTGTGGGTATTCAGAGGAACACCGCTTTTTGCTGCAGTTGTTTTTCTTCTACTTCGGACTTACATATGTAACATTGCCGAACGGTGAGTCGATAACGCTTTCGATGTTTACGGCGGCAGTTATTTCATTCGTGCTTAATTACGCGGCGTATTTTGCGGAAATATTTCGCGGCGGTATAATAGGTGTGAGCAAAGGACAGTATGAGGCGTCAAAGGCATTGGGACTCACAGGAATACAGACTATGCGATATGTAATAGTTCCGCAGATGATAAGAACAGTCATTCCACCGATTGCGAATGAAACAATCGTGCTTGTAAAAGATACGGCATTGGCATCGTCAATCGCACTTATCGACTTGTTAAAGGCGGCTCAACGTGCCGTAAACAGAGATATGCGTGTATCTCCGTATCTTGTAGCGGCGCTTTTCTACCTTGTTATAACGCTTATTTTGACATTTGGATTTAACTATGTGGAAAAACGGTTGTCTATATCGGAACAGGGTGTAAAATAGAATATAATTGAGGGATATTGCATAAATTGCGGTATCCCTTTTGTGTTAATTGCAGTATTACTTTTTTTTGAACAATTATATCTGCTTTTTGTATTTATTTTTTGTATAAAAGAAGGTAAAATACAATTAATATGATAGCGTAAAGTAAGAAAGGGAGAGAATTAAATGAAAAAGAAACTATTATCTATAGCTGCAGCGTGTGTACTTGGTGTGCAGGCTATAGCAATGCCTATGATTGCAAATGCCGAACAAGGCACACATTATGTGGAAAAAATCTGATTTTAATGACGTTTCTATCGGAGGAGCTAAGGGGTACAGGCTATTATGGTCTTGGAATCATTATGGATGGTTCTCCATGGCTTTCAAAGGGTAGTGCGAGCGTTCATTATCAGACATTCTATCATCATGCTCAAAGAAACGTAAATTATTGTCACTTCTGGTCAAACAGTGATACGACAGGTTCGGGCGACGGTGCAGGTTCAATGTATTTCTATAACAGAAACCTTGCTAAGACAATGGGACCTTATGGTATCGCCGAATATGACGTTCGTCTAAAAAGCTGATACACAGGATTTCAACTTTATGATGGGTTGGTTTTGAAGACCCGACAAGCAGTGGATTTAATGCGGCAACTCAAGTTGCTTTGAATCTAAGATTCAGCCTTAACGGTGTAACAGCAAATAACGGTGTAAGAACAGAAAATTTGGCAACACTTCAAGCTGATAAGTGGTACAAAGTAAGAGTTACTCTTGATAACAACTTTGAAGAATACAGTGCTGTTGTTACTGATGTAGAAACGGGGAAGGTAGTCGGCTCACTTCTTGATGCAGCTTACCAAGCATCAATTCCATCAGGTGTCACAGGTATTAAGACAACGTGTTGGGGTTATATAAGAGGTAACACTTATGACTTTGATTTGACTAATGTAACAATCGGTAAGTCAGATACAAAGTATTCGGCTCAATAATGTAAATTAAAATTACCGCTCTTGGAGCGGTAATTTTTATATATAGGATTAGTGGTTGCAGAAAGTGAAAACTACAATATATAGTGTGGCAAAAAAGAAAAATGAAAAAAAAGTTCAAAAAAAAATGAAAAAAAGTGTTGACAAAAGGGGTAATAGAGTGTATAATAATCAAGTCGTCAGTTGAGAGGGGCTAAAGAACACGGGAAGAGAAGTGTTCGGGTTGAGAAGAAGTTAAAAAACTTTTTCAAAAAACTTTTAAAAAGTCTTGACAAACTGAAAACGATGTGATAGAATAAACAAGCTGTCGCAAGAGAGCATGTACATTGAAAGATAAATAGTGCAGGTTTTATGTCAAACATTTGCTTTGCAAATGTAAAAACTATTGAGTTTTTTATGACAGAAATTCGGATATAAATTACGAAGAGAAGTCAGTTAGTAATTAAGAGCTAACAAACAATCGAGTGTATAAAAGCGAGAGCTTTAATATAACCATTTAAACGAGAGTTTGATCCTGGCTCAGGACGAACGCTGGCGGCGTGCCTAACACATGCAAGTCGAACGAGAATCTTTGGCATGATTCTTTCGGGATGAATTCAAAGAGGAAAGTGGCGGACGGGCGAGTAACGCGTGAGTAACCTGCCCATAAGAGGGGATAATCCATGGAAACGTGGACTAATACCGCATATGGTAGTTAAGTTGCATGACTTGATTATGAAAGATTTATCGCTTATGGATGGACTCGCGTCAGATTAGATAGTTGGTGAGGTAACGGCTCACCAAGTCAACGATCTGTAGCCGAACTGAGAGGTTGATCGGCCGCATTGGGACTGAGACACGGCCCAGACTCCTACGGGAGGCAGCAGTGGGGAATATTGCGCAATGGGGGCAACCCTGACGCAGCAACGCCGCGTGCAGGAAGAAGGTCTTCGGATTGTAAACTGTTGTCGCAAGGGAAGAAGACAGTGACGGTACCTTGTGAGAAAGTCACGGCTAACTACGTGCCAGCAGCCGCGGTAATACGTAGGTGACAAGCGTTGTCCGGATTTACTGGGTGTAAAGGGCGCGTAGGCGGACTGTCAAGTCAGTCGTGAAATACCGGGGCTTAACCCCGGGGCTGCGATTGAAACTGACAGCCTTGAGTATCGGAGAGGAAAGCGGAATTCTAGTGTAGCGGTGAAATGCGTAGATATTAGGAGGAACACCGGTGGCGAAGGCGGCTTTCTGGACGATAACTGACGCTGAGGCGCGAAAGTGTGGGGAGCAAACAGGATTAGATACCCTGGTAGTCCACACCGTAAACGATGAATACTAGGTGTAGGAGGTATCGTCCCCGTCTGTGCCGCAGTTAACACAATAAGTATTCCACCTGGGGAGTACGACCGCAAGGTTGAAACTCAAAGGAATTGACGGGGGGCCCGCACAAGCAGTGGAGTATGTGGTTTAATTCGAAGCAACGCGAAGAACCTTACCTGGGCTTGACATCCCTGGAATCGAGTAGAGATACTTTGAGTGCCTTCGGGAATCAGGTGACAGGTGGTGCATGGTTGTCGTCAGCTCGTGTCGTGAGATGTTGGGTTAAGTCCCGCAACGAGCGCAACCCCTATTGTCAGTTGCCATCATTAAGTTGGGCACTCTGGCGAGACTGCCGGTGACAAATCGGAGGAAGGTGGGGACGACGTCAAATCATCATGCCCCTTATGCCCAGGGCTACACACGTACTACAATGGCCGATAACAAAGTGCAGCGAAACCGTGAGGTGGAGCGAATCACAAAACTCGGTCTCAGTTCAGATTGCAGGCTGCAACTCGCCTGCATGAAGTTGGAATTGCTAGTAATCGCGGATCAGAATGCCGCGGTGAATACGTTCCCCGCCTTGTACACACCGCCCGTCACACCATGAGAGTCGATAACACCCGAAGCCTGTGAGCTAACCTATTAGGAGGCAGCAGTCGAAGGTGGGGTTGATGATTGGGGTGAAGTCGTAACAAGGTAGCCGTATCGGAAGGTGCGGCTGGATCACCTCCTTTCTAAGGAGAACCGATTGAGCGAATAGCTTAGTCAAACTTCCTAAGGTCGAACGATAGAAATATCGTCAGAGACAGAACTTGTACTGTTTATCTTTGAGTGGGACACGTTATTTTGCGAAGCAAAAACGTGAAGCGCTTTGAAAATTTTAATTTTCGAAGGCTCAGCGGTAGCTGACATCCCTGATATGTAAGGAATGAGCTTTTACGCTTTAAAATGTAGAATAATATGAACATTTAAAACACGAAATATTGATATAAGTGGGAAAAGGAAACTGAACCCAATAGAAACCCTGCATGGGCCTATAGCTCAAAGCCGGTTAGAGCGCACGCCTGATAAGCGTGAGGTCGGTGGTTCGAGTCCACTTAGGCCCACCACTAGCATTGCGTAGCAATGCGAAACAGCGTATGAGCGTGCCGGTGTGAAATCGTGAAGCGAAGCGGAGCGATAGGCAAACAAAGTTGCCGTAACAAGGAGGCACATAGGCGAATATGATGCCAACCGTAGGTTGGACATTCGAGAACATACGAAAATTACCAAAGACGTGAATTGAATTAAGATGATCAACTAAATTTGGGGGTGTAGCTCAGCTGGGAGAGCACCTGCCTTGCAAGCAGGGGGTCAGGAGTTCGATTCTCCTCATCTCCACCAGCGTTTACGTAAAACGCGAGCATTCACGTAATGCTTTCGCAACGTCCCGCAGGTTTTGACATCAATGTACGGCGACGACGTCGAAAAAAAGCGAACTGCAGGTCAGCCAAAGCTTGTTTGAATTTAAAATATCAATATAAAAGATTGTACCTTGAAAACTAAACAATGTAACAAACGATGATAGAGAGAAACGAGGAAAGCATTTGTTTACAAAGTAATCAAATGACAAACCCCGATAACTAAATTAGTTATCAAAACTAATGAAAGGTTTTTCGATATACGAGAGTATATGGGTAAAAACTTCAATTTCAAACAAATCTCTAATTCTTATGTAATTCAAGAACCAAACCAAGTTGGTCAAGCTAAAAAGAGCGCAGGGCGGATGCCTTGGCATCAGGAGCCGAAGAAGGACGTGGTAAGCTGCGAAAAGCTGCGGTTAGGGGAGCAAATATCCATAGACCCGCAGATATCCGAATGGGGAAACCCGGTACGGCAATACCGTATCACTGCATGGTAAATACATAGCCATGTGGAGGAAACCCCTCTGAACTGAAACATCTAAGTAGGGAGGAGGAAGAGAAAGAAACATCGATTTCCTAAGTAGCGGCGAGCGAAAGGGGAAAGAGGCCAAAACCAGAGATAGCAATATCTTTTGGGTTGCGGACTGCGTAATTGATTCAATATTTTTAGCAGAAGTGTATGGGAAGACACACCATAGTAGGTAATAGTCCTGTAAGCGAAAAGGATATTGACAAGGCAGGATCCAGAGTACCACAGGACACGAGAAATCCGGTGGGAAGCCGGGGGGACCACCCTCCAAGCCTAAATACTACCTGATGACCGATAGTGAAAAGTACAGTGATGGAAAGTTGAAAAGAACCCCGGAAGGGGGAGTGAAAAAGAATCTGAAACCCTATGTTTACAAGCTGCTAAAGCACTTTATGATGTGCGATAGCGTACTTTTTGTAGAACGGTCCGGCGAGTGTATGTTGCAAGCGAGGTTAAGGTGTTAAGCACTGAAGCCGAAGGGAGACCGAGTGTGAATAGCGCGTACAGTTTGCAGTATACGACCCGAAACCGGGTGACCCAACCATGGACAGGTTGAAGTGGAAGTAAAATTCCATGGAGGACCGAACCCACGTCTGTTGAAAAAAGGTGGATGAGCTGTGGTTAGCGGTGAAATTCAATCGAACTCGGATATAGCTGGTTCTCATCGAAATAGCTTTAGGGCTAGCCTCAGGATAGTTTAGCGGAGGTAAAGCACTGAATGGGCTGGGGGGTTCACGGCTTACCGAACCCCATCAAACTCTGAATGCCGCATAAATGTTTCCTGGGAGTCAGACTGCGTGAGATAAGTTTCGTGGTCAAAAGGAAAGAGCCCAGACCTACAGCTAAGGTCCCAAATGAATTTAAGTGGAAAAAGGATGTGGGATTTCGTAGACAACTAGGGATGTTGGGCTCAGAAGCAGCCATCCATTCAAAAGAGTGCGTAATAGCTCACTAGTCGAGAGGTCCTGCGCCGAAAATGTCCGGGGCTGAAACACGACACCGAAGCTTAGGAATATACATTGTATATTGGTAGAGGAGCAATCTTAACGGGAAGAAGCAGTACTGATAAGGTGCTGTGGACTGTTAAGAAGAGAGAATGCCGGAATGAGTAGCGAGATGGAGGTGGGAATCCTCCAGGCCGAATATCCAAGGTTTCCAGGGTAAAGCTGATCTGCCCTGGGGAAGTCGGGGCCTAAGGCGAGGTCGAAAGACGTAGCTGATGGACAACAGGTTGATATTCCTGTACTATCATATGACAGAACTGTGGGGACGCAGAAAGAGAGCCTGAGCCGGGAAAGGGAAAACCGGTGCAAGCGAGGTAGGAGTCGTGTAGGCAAATCCGCACGGCAATCCGAAGACGTGAAGCGGAGCGAACTAAAGTAGCGAAGCAGGTGAGCTGGCTGCCAAGAAAAGCCGCTATTGTTCATATGATACCCGTACCGTAAACCGACACAGGTGGATGAGGAGAGAATCCTAAGGCCGGCGGGAGAAGCATTGTTAAGGAACTCGGCAAAATGACCCCGTAACTTCGGGAGAAGGGGTGCCTGCGAGAGCAGGCCGCAGAGAATAGGCTCAAGCAACTGTTTAGCAAAAACACAGGTCTATGCGAAACCGAAAGGTGAGGTATATGGGCTGACGCCTGCCCGGTGCTGGAAGGTTAAGAGGAGAGGTCAGGAAACGAAGCCTCGAATTTAAGCCCCAGTAAACGGCGGCCGTAACTATAACGGTCCTAAGGTAGCGAAATTCCTTGTCGGGTAAGTTCCGACCCGCACGAAAGGCGTAATGATTTGAGCGCTGTCTCGACAATGCACCCGGTGAAATTGAAGTACCAGTGAAGATGCTGGTTACCTGCGCCAGGACGGAAAGACCCCATGGAGCTTTACTCCAGCTTGATACTGGGATCCGATGCTGTATGTACAGGATAGGTGGGAGGCTGAGAAGCGGTGACGCCAGTTGCCGCAGAGCCGATGTTGGGATACCACCCTTGCAGTATTGGATTTCTAACCAGCTGCCGTGACCCGGCAGTGGGACAATGTCTGGCGGGGAGTTTGACTGGGGCGGTCGCCTCCGAAAGGGTATCGGAGGCGCTCAAAGGTTCCCTCAGGATGGTTGGAAACCATCCGAAGAGTGCAAAGGCAGAAGGGAGCTTGACTGCGACACCGACGGGTGGAGCAGGTACGAAAGTAGGACTTAGTGATCCGGTGGTATTAAGTGGGAATGCCATCGCTCAACGGATAAAAGCTACCCTGGGGATAACAGGCTTATCACTCCCAAGAGTTCACATCGACGGAGTGGTTTGGCACCTCGATGTCGGCTCATCGCATCCTGGGGCTGTAGCAGGTCCCAAGGGTTGGGCTGTTCGCCCATTAAAGCGGTACGCGAGCTGGGTTCAGAACGTCGTGAGACAGTTCGGTCCCTATCCGGCGCAGGCGGAGGATAATTGAGAGGAGCTGCCCTTAGTACGAGAGGACCGGGGTGGACGGACCGCTGGTGTATCTGTTGGCTATCAAAGCCATGGCAGAGTAGCCAAGTCCGGCAGGGATAAACGCTGAAGGCATCTAAGCGTGAAGCCCCCCTCAAGATGAGTTATCCCAATAAGTAAGACCCCTTAGAGAGTATGAGGTAGATAGGTTTGAGGTGGAAGTGCAGTAATGCATGGAGCTGACAAATACTAATCGGTCGAGGGCTTATCCTGACAGGTTGGGAATGGATGTGGAAGATACAAAAGAGGATTTCAGTGTTCAGTTTTGAAGGTATGAAACAGGGAACTGGACAAATACTTTCAGGTAGGACCCAAGAGAAGGGTCTATTCCTCCTTAGCTCAGTCGGTAGAGCATGCGGCTGTTAACCGCAGTGTCGTTGGTTCGAGTCCAACAGGGGGAGTTAAAAATCTGTTATGGTAATGAAAAGACCCATCGTGTTAAACACGTTTTCTTCTGGGAATGCAAATCCAGGAGAGGTATGTCTGCTTTTACAGTAATACCTGGCTCCGTGGTCAAGCGGTTAAGACATCGCCCTTTCACGGCGGTAACACGGGTTCGATTCCCGTCGGAGTCATTTCGACAAATCAGCTTGTTTGATTAGGTCCCGATCATCGGGGGTTTTGGACCTTTAGCTCAGTTGGTTAGGGAGCAACCGGCTCATAACCGGTCGGTCCTGGGTTCGAGTCCCCGAAGGTCCATTTTTGAAATTAGTTAGTTATTTGGCCTAGTGGCTCAGTTGGTTAGAGCGCCGCCCTGTCACGGCGGAGGTCACGGGTTCGAGTCCCGTCTGGGTCGTTTCTTTTAAAAGAAATTATAATTTTATATGCTGGTATGGCGGAATAGGCAGACGCAAGGGACTTAAAAATCCCTCGGGCAACTCCGTGCCGGTTCAAGTCCGGCTACCAGCACTTTTTGTGTAAAGTCTGATTTTGGCGGATGCTGAGATTGGTTTTTTGTTGTTTATAAAATATAGCATTTTTGAGTGGAGCAAAGGAGCGTTTGTTCCACTTTTTATTCATGATGACAATAGAATGCTCGCAGAGCGTGCATTCTATTGTCTGTCACAGGAATGTCAAAAAAGCCGTCCGAAAAAGAAAATAGTTTCTGCTCGGACGGCTTTTTGCATATTAATGATATCTGTTATGAAAATGCCTGTAATTCATACAAGCTGCTTTTACCGAACCGTCCATGCTTCTGCATTGATCGATCGGTGTGTCAGCATTGACAGTAATGGTTCCGCAGGTACGGTCATCAGGCAACTCCCAGGCAATGACGGTATCCTGTTTAGCAGAAAGCTCCAGAATGCCGCGGTCAGCAATCAGATGAAGCTCTGTTAAGCCGGCAGGAAGCTGGGTGGCTTTATCTGCACATGTAAAGATACCGGTTGCTGCATCATAGGCGCAGACATTTCCTAAAATGGAGAAGGAAACTTTGCCGGTTCTGCAAAGGGATGACGTCAATGCCAACTGCTGCAGGAGAAGTCAGCTCTGCCTGGCAGGATGTGGTGTCAGCTGCGTGGAAGAGTGTGTTCGCTGCTTTTTTGCATCAAACCATTCATGAACAGGATGCTGTGCAAGAATCCATTCACCATCCTGCTTGATCAGCTCAAGTTCACGGGGCAACGTCAGCATGCCGGTATAGAGACGTTCCGGATTCTGGGTGCGCAGCCACTGAATCAGTACGATGCGGTCAGGTGCGTTATTATAGGTTTGTCCGGCATAAGCGAGTTCTGTATAGGAAGCACGTTTGCCGGCGCTGTAGTTGGTAAAGCGGAAGCCGTCAAAAATCGCCGATAAAGTATTCACTGGAAGCAGTATAGAAAAATCCATTTTTCAGTGCCGTCCGGCGCAGAAATCGGGCGCAGATCGGGGCATTCGTTGGCAGTTTCAAAAGTCAGTTGCTGAGTGATCTCCCAGTGGAGCATATCTGTGGAACGAAGGATGGCATATTCCGTGCCTTTTAAGTAAAGGGACATGATAAATGCTTTGGATTTTTCGTGCCAGTAAACCTTGGGGTCACGGTTGTCTGTTTTGAGAAACGGAACAACTGCTCCCGGAAGCTTCTGCAGAGTGAGACCATGATCGATGGTGCTGTATGCTGTGTGCTGGTGTAGTCTTTTCCCTCGCTACAGGCGCTGTCATGCTGCCGCCGGCTGCGGTATAGAAGAACAGGAGTGCATCCTTGGGAAGACTTCGATAGAGGTTGCTGTCAGCAGCTGCCTGAATTTCATCCCCCTCTTGCTCGTTTGTCAGACCGCAGCCGGAGAAAGATGGTTCCCTCTTCATCCGGAAGCATGGCAACAGGAAGCCGTCCAGTGGAGCAGGTCTGTACTGGTGGCATGTCCCCAGCTCATATTGTTCCAATTTCGACACCGAAGGGATTGTGCTGATAATATAAGTGATAGGTTCCATTGTCGTAAACAAGACCATTTGGATCGTTGATCCAGCCTGCGTTGGCTGTAAAGTGGACAGCCGGATGCACTTCGCTGGAGACAGGAAGCTCGTCAGTCTGAGTGACTGCATCTTCAAAACCTGCAGGAAACTCTGCAGACAGGGTCAGCGTGCGTCCCATCCATTCAGAAACTGGCAGAGGGGAAAGATATTCGTAGGAATAGGTTCCGTTGTCTGCAGCGGCTTCTCCGAAAGGAAAATAAACACATAAAAGAAGCTTTTCGCCGTCAAAAAGTTTCAGGACCCTGGTATCTTTCGGGTGGGATACAACCGGAAGACAGAGAAAAGGATGCTGTAATTGTAAGCTGCATATGGAAATCCTCAATTTTTTTTTTCTTCATCATAAAAATGAATGGCGGAAAAAAGTCAATATGGGGAAGTGTGGAAAGTACTGTGGGATATCACAGAAAATTGTGAAATAAAAAAAAAGAAGGGTAGAAAACAGGATGAAAACAAAAAGGCAAATCCGGTGTTATGGATAAATATGACGCAGGGAAATATGGCGATGCTGATCTTAAGCTTTTTGCATTGCCGTTGATGTTGGGAAATGTATTTCAACAGTTTTATACGGTGGCTGATACGGCCATTGTGGGAAAAATACTTGGAGTGGATGCGTTGGCAGCACTCGGCACTGTAGAGTCGATAAACTGGCTGGTTCTGGGGACCATTCAGGGAATCACCCAGGGCTTTGGCATCCTTGTTTCCCAGCAGTTTGGTGCCAAAAAAGAGGAGGCGCTTCAGGAAACCATTTTTTCATGCGTCCTTTCTGGCAGTAGTGGCGGCGATTTTATTTACCGTTGGTATTCTGATCGGATTACCTGGTTTGGTCGGGATTTTACAGGTTCCTGTTGATATTCGCCCGATCTGTCTGGACTATTTGTATGTGCTCTTTGGCGGTATTCCGCTGATGATGCTCTATAATTTTACTGCGGCTATGCTGCGGGCGTTTGGAGACAGTAAAACACCTCTGACAGCATGTGTTATCGCAGCGCTGTTTAATATTGCGCTGGATTTATATTTTATCCTGGAGCTTGGCTGGGGTGTAAAGGGTGCAGCGCTTGCAACTGTGATCGCCCAGACCCTTGCTTCTGCATATTGTCTGTGGAAGCTGTGCCGGATCGAGGTGCTTGCAGAAAAAGGAAGGCCGCCAAATGGAGACTTCATGCCGGACTTTGCGGGAAGCTGATCTATCTTGGATTACCGATGGCATTTCAAAACCTTGTGATCGCCATTGGAGGTATGATCGTGCAGACTGTGGTAAACAGCTTCGGCGTTGCATTTATCGCAGGCTATACGGCGACGTGCAAGCTTTATGGTATCCTTGAGGTGGCAGCGACCTCCTATGGCTTTTGCAATGGTTACCTACACGGGTCAGAACCTCGGTGCGGGAAAAACAGACAGGATCAAGGAGGGAACCAGAATCGGTGTTTTGATCGGTGTGCTGACTTCCTTTGTCATTACCGGACTGATGTTTCTGTTCGGACGAAATATTCTGGGACTTTTCATCTCTGCAGATGCAGCCCAGGGCAGTCAGGCTGCGGTGGTTGCATGGCGCTTTTTGCGGATTATGAGCAGCTTCTTATGGGTACTGTATATTTTACATATCGTCCGCAGCGTGATCCAGGGAATGGGAAATACCGTGATTCCGCTTGTATCCGGAATTTTTGAATTTATCATGAGAACCGGTGCGACGCTGATTTTACCAGTGCTTTTTGGAGAAAATGGAATTTTATTCGCAGAGGTACTGGCATGGATGGGCGCCGATCTGGTGCTGATTCCGGGATATTTTTATATGCGAAAAAAGCTGCTTTCGGGCAGATCGAACCAGGGTGATGTTCAAAGCGCAGTTTGAAGTTCTGAGAAAGAAAAAACCAGCCCTACGGCGGGAGGTTCTGACAGGAAGCTCCTGTGCCGCAGGGCTGGTTTTCTTTCAACGCCGGTTTTGCTGGTAATAGCTTAAGAAGTCCGCAATTTTGTCCGCAGATTCCTTAAGTACCTCGATCCGGGGCAGATATACGACCCGGAAGTGGTCAGGCTGCTCCCAGTGGAAGCCTCCGCCATGGATGAGCAGGATTTTTTTGTCGCGCAGAAGATCGAGGGCAAACTGTTCGTCGTTGGTGATATGGAACTTTTTGACGTCGAGCTTCGGGAACATGTAAAAAGCTGCTTTCGGTTTTACAACGCTTAGTCCGGGAATGTCCTTTAATGCCTGATAAATGCACTCGCGCTGCTCATAAATCCGTCCGCCGGGCGTTAAATAATTGCTGACGCTCTGGTAGCCGCCGAGGGCAGTCTGGACGATGGACTGCGCGGGAACGTTGGAGCACAGGCGCATATTAGAGAGCATGCGGATGCCTTCGATATAGTCCTGCGCGATGGCTTTGTTGCCGCTTAAAATCATCCATCCAATTCGAAAGCCTGCGATCATGTGGGACTTGGACAGACCGCTGAAGGTGACACAGAACAGGTCGGGAGCCAGGGATGCGATGGAAATATGCTCGCCGCCGTCCCATGACCAGTCGGTCATAAATCTCATCGGAAAAGATGATCAGATGGTGCTGACGCGCGATTTCCGATTCCTTCCAGAACTTCCTTCGGATAAAGCGCGCCGGTCGGATTGTTGGGATTGATGATGACGATCGCTTTCGTGTGGCGCGTGATCTTTTTTCGAATGTCGGCAAGGTCAGGATACCAGTCTGCCTGCTCGTCGCAGAGATAATGGACGGCTTTGCCGCCTGCAAGCGTTGCGCAGGCAGTCCAGAGCGGGTAGTCGGGGAAGGGATCAGGATTTCATCCCCGTCGTCCAGCAGGGCGGACATGCTTAAATTGATCAGCTCGCTGACACCGTTTCCCGTGTAGATATCCTCGATGGTGACGTTGGGGATATTTTTTAGCTGTGCATACTGCATGATTGCTTTGCGGGCTGCAAACAGTCCCTTAGCGGGAGAATAGCCTTCGCATTCCGTCAGCTGCTGGCGCATGTCGTAAATGACTTCATCGGGAGTGCGGAAGCCGAAGGGGGGCGGGATTGCCGATGTTCAATTTTAAAAATCTGAACGCCGGAGGATTCCATCCGTTCCGCTTCATCGACAACTGGACCGCGGACATCGTAAAGAACATTGTTCAATTTGGAAGACTTTTTAAACAGCGTCGGCTGGGAAGCAGACGGGCGGAAAAAAGTCTGAACCATCCTGACGGGAAGAAGATTTCTTCTGAACCGAATCGGAACGTTTGGAGAATGCAGAAGATTGAACTGAACCTGCGGCGGAGAAACCGTTGACCGTGTCTGGATGAGAATTAAAATTGAACTCACTCAAAGAAAGCTTCGTACTGCCAGAGTTCAATTTTTTCTGAACTAAAATCCTGTGCAGAACCGGTGCGTCCTGCCAGCCAGTCTGCATCAACCTGGAGGGCATCTGCAAGAAACTGCAGGATCTCAGCGCGGGGCATGGTTTTGCCGTTGACATACTGGCTGATGTGGCTTTTGCCGAGCTTTAAATTCTGTTCTTCCGCGAGATGTAAAAGATCAATCGGTTTCATTTGCTGCTGATTCATGGATTCTTTTAAACGGGATGCAAAAAGTTCATAGGCTATGTTTGACATAGAAGGCTCCTTTCCTACAAACAATAGAATGCACGCTCTGCGAGCATTCTATTGTCATGAATGATGCTTGAACATAGAGTTCAAATTATGAATATAAGTTTAAAAATAAAAAGCAATTTAAATCGAATAAAAGTTCAAAAAGCAGAATACGGAATGATCCATAAAAACCGGATACTGTTGAATTGAATTATAACATAAAATTGAAATGGTTCAAGATAAAAAGCGAAAGTTAAAAATTAAACAAAGGGAACATTCGCAGAAAGATTTGCAGGCAAAAAGTCTTTGCCTTTTGGAATGAAATTTGTTACAATACTAACGATATCAGGTAAACAAAATTTGCTGTAAGAAAGTAATACAGCCGGAAAATCTGCCGGTGTCTTTTGAAGAAGACAGGTAAGTCTCCCCGAAGGGAGCCGGGCGGCAGAAAGACGGAAACGATCGTAACAATTATCGTGATGATCCTTATCATAATAAAGGTCATAATAAGGAAAACCATGGTGGTCACAGGACGATCCGGATCATGAAGAAAAATTGCCAGGAAGGGAATTTGTCTTTCAAAAAGACAGGTTCCCTTTGTTGTGCGAAATTTCGACGATAGAGCAGGTGCAGTTGAACAGAAACCGGTGCAGCGGCGGTACGGCAGTTTTTGACATCAGAATAGATTGCAGACAGGAATAAAGTGATGATAAAGGGGAGTAGACTGGGATTTTCCTATTTCTGGGACGGGGAGAGCATTCCGGTATTTGAACAAGCGAATATAGAGCTGAAAGATGGCGAATGGACGGCGATCCTTGGACGCAACGGCTGCGGAAAGTCCACGCTTGTGCGTCTGATGAATGGATTGCTGCCGCTTCAGAACGGTAATCTTTCTGTAAACGGTATAAATGCAGGAAATCCTGCAAATAAATGGGAACTGTGCAAGATATGCGGCATGGTATTCCAGAATCCGGATAATCAGTTTGTTTCTTCTGTGTTGGAAGAGGATATCGCTTTTGGTCTGGAAAACGCTCAGGTTCCGGAACGGGAGGTTACATCGAAAGTGAAAGCTGCGCTGGAACTGGTCGGGCTGGAAGGGTATGAAAAAGCGTTCTCCGTCGAGCTTGTCCGGTGGGCAGAAACAGCGGGCGGCACTGGCGGGGGTGCTGGCGTTGAACCCGAGATCCTGATCTTTGACGAGGCAACTTCCATGCTGGACCCGAAAGGACGCCGGGAAGTACTGGCAGAGATGAAAAGCTGCGCGATTGTGGAAAAACAGTTGTTATGATCACCCATGATGTGGAAGAGGCTGTGTTGGCAGATCAGGTGATTTTGATGGGATGTCCCAATGGACAGAAGAATCCGAATACCGTCCTTGCACAGGGGAGTGTGCGGGAAATTCTGACGGACAGCAGACTGTTGATACAGGCGGGAATTGTACCGCCCATGGCAGTTCGGATGTATGAAGATTTAAAACTGGCGGGAATTGAACTGAACCGATGCCCGCTGACGAAAGAGGAGCTGGCAGAAGCGCTATGCAGATGGAAGTCAGAAAATTAACAGTTGGATATGGGGCAGCCTGGGTGCTGGATCAGGTCAGCCTGCAAATCGGGGCAGGGGAGTTTGTCGGGATCGTCGGGTGTACCGGCTGCGGAAAAACCACGCTGTTAAAGGCGATGGCTGGACTGTTGGAGGTGCAGGACGGAGAAATTCTGCTGGACGGGGAAAATATTTTTTCCAGACGATTCGATCGGGCAGTTCTGCGCAGAAAAGTAGGAATGGTATTTCAGTATCCGGAATATCAGCTTTTTGCACAAACCGTGGAGAAGGATGTGGGCGTCGGACTGAAAATACAGCAAGACGCCGGGAGGAAAAACAGGAACGCGTCAGGTGGGCGCTGGAGCAGATGGGATTTTCCTATGAGGAAATAAAGATCAGTCGCCGCTTTCTTTATCTGGCGGAGAGAAGCGCAGAGTGGCGTCGCCGGCGTTCTGGCGACAAAGCCGGAGCTTCTGATGCTGGATGAGCCGCTTGCCGGACTGGATCCGATGGCGCGGGAGATGTTTCTGGAATTTCTGGAAGGGCTGACAGGGCAGGGCGTATCAGTTGTAATGGTGTCCCACACCGAGAGCACTGGCACAGCATGCTGCACGGATCATTGGAATGAAGCAGGAGCAAAATTAGTAATGGATGGAAGCTGTCAGGAGGTATTGGGGAGACAGCAGGGGCGCTTCCGGACGATCCGGACTGCTCGGCAGCGAAGCAGCGCAGACCGCGGAGCTTTTGCGGGCAAACGGTGTGCTGTCGGGCAGCGGGCTTCCCGTTACTTATGAGGCGCTGCGGGACGATATCCGGTGCGTTGACTGGGGAAAAAGGAAAACAGATGATGCAGATGCCGATGGGGCAGTATCGCTTGAGGCTGTTTTCATCGGGCGGATGCGAAGCTGCTGGGGGCTGTGCCGCTGGTGATTGCAGCGGTGATCGTGTCCAAAGGGCTGATTGGCTGTATCGCCGCGGCGGCAGCGGCGCTGACGGTATCGTATCTGGCAGGGATATCCCTGCGGGGAGCAGATAAAACAACAAAAAGGGATGTGTCGGTTTTTAGCAGTGATCTTTTTGATGAATGCGTTTTTTTACAGCGGGGAGCATTGCATCTGGAGCTGGTGGATTTTCCGGCTGAGCCGGGAGGGAATCCGGCAGGGGGGCGATGGTGGTCGTTCACCTGGTATTGATTTTAGTTTTCTGCATGGTGCTGACGATCACGACAGAGCCGATGGAAATCACGCATGGGCTGGAGGAGCTGCTTTCACCGCTGAAGGTCGGTGTTCCGACGGAAGAAATCGCGATGATTCTGGGGGTTGCAATGCAGTTTATCCCGGTGCTGGGAGAGGAAGCGGAGATAATCCGGATGGCGCAGACTGCACGAGGGGCTCGGTTTGAAAGCAAAAAGCTGACAGAGCGTGCGGCGAGCTTTCTGCCGTTGGTCATTCCGGTGTTTCTGGCAGCGTTTCGTCGGGCGGATGAACTGGCGTGTGCGATGGAGGCGAGAGGTTATCGCGGGCCGGGGCGGCGAACAAAGAAGAAAAAATCACTGCCAAACCGCAACGGGAATGTGGCGATTGCCGCGAGTGCGATTTTTTTGATTATGCAGGTATTCCTGCAAAAATAGAAAATAATGCATGAAAAATCCCATGATGAAATGCAAATCAGAGGGATGAAATCGAAATGAAAAATTACCGCAGCGCAGTCTAAAAAAAGATGAGGGACTGCGTCGTGTGTAATAGATATTTTTTTCAAGGAGGAGAAATGTTATGTCTCAAATGTCTCAGGTAAAACACGCAATGATTACGGCTGTATGTATTGCGCTGTGTGTGGTGCTGCCGATGGCGCGTTCCATTCCATTCAGAATGCAGGGGCGATTTTTTGCCCGATGCATATTCCGGTACTGCTGTGCGGTCTGCTGGTGGGCTGGCCTTATGGTCTGCTGTGCGGCCTGGCTGGTCCGCTGTTATCCAGCCTGCTGACCGGTATGCCTGCGATGGGTTATCTGCCCTGCATGATGGTGGAGCTTGGCGCGTATGGCCTGCTTTGCGGTCTGTTCATGAAATTTGTGCGCACCGGAAAAATTTATGCGGATCTGTACATCAGCCTTGTTTGTGGTCTGTTGATCGGTCGTGTGATCGCCGGTCTCTTTAGAGCACTGATCTTTTCGCCGGGAAGCTATTCCCCGGCAGCATGGGCAACCGGATATTTTGTAACCTGTCTGCCCGGTCTGGTGATTCAGCTTGTTTTGGTTCCGAGTATCGTATTTGCGCTGATGAAAGCTAGACTCGTGCCGATGCGCTATCCTGCAAAGCACTGAATATTGAAACAGAAAATAAAATGTCCATGTGGTTCCCCTGCAAATGTCGGAGACACTGCATTGTCCAGAAAATATGAACGAATCTAGAATATTTTCGTTTGGTTTGCTGATATAGTTGTGGAAGTGCGGAAAAAATAATGTTACAATAATACTGGTTTAAGAGTGACAAAAACGGGGGGACCAACCAGCGAATGAAAAAAAATAACAACGAAAGTGATCAAAGAAAGCGAACAAATATCTGGTAATGCAGTGCATACAGGCCTTTGAGCCTGTTACGCTGGAAAAAAATTGCGGAAAAGACACTGCTGAGTCGTCCTACGATCCTGAGATCATCAATTCTTTTAAAGAAGAAGGAATTGTAGTAAACGGCGGTTTTCGGGAATCGACAGGAGGACGGCCTCCGCAGTTGCTGTGCATAAATGGAGATTCTGCGTATGCGATTGGAATTGATTTTGAATTTCCGACAATCCGGATCGCGCTTGCAAATGCTAAACGGGAAATTGTGGGCAGACGGAAAATCCTGTTTAAGATAGATACGCAGGCGGAAGAGGTTTTGGCGCGGATGCTCAGGGAGCTTGAGCATCTGCTGGAAGAATTTTCCTCTGTGCGGCCCAGGATCGTCGGGATCGGTGTCGGGATTTGCGGAACGATTCGAAAGACAGAAGGCAGATCCCCTGCACATCACGAGAATCCGGGGCTGGGAGCATGTTGAATTGCAGCGGATTCTGCAGGAAAAATTTCATCTTCCGGTTTATGTAAAATAATGACGTGCATTTACTGGCGCTTGTAGAAAAGGAAAGAAAGTATATGCGGGAGGACAATTTCGGATTTTGTTTATATTGGAATCCGTTCCGGCATGCAGCAGTGCATACATGTATCAGAATAAACTGATGGATGGGGTACAGGGGGCAATGCCGGGTTATATCGGGCATTATACTGTATTGAATGCAGAAGGTCCGATGTGTGTCTGCGCAATCGCGGGTGTCTGGATGCCTATGCAGGAGAACTGGCATTGAATCGCAGGTATCAGGAACTGACAAAATAGTGAAAACGAGTCGTATTATACAATGCGGGATTTTATGAAGCTGTCCCGAAATGGGGATGCAGTCAGCCAGAAAATTTTAAAGGATGCTGCTTTTTTATCTCGGGATCACGATTTCGAACCTGATCAAGATACTGGAACCCAAAATGGTGCTGATTGCAAAAGCTGTGAGCCGTTAAAAGGGCACAACATTATTGGAATATCATGGAAGAAACCATAAAAAAATATCACATCAACGAGATGGAAACGAAGCTGGAGCTGAGAGAGGCACAGCTTTTAGAGGATGACTATGCATTGGGAGCATGCTGTTATGTTTTCGAATATTTATTTGAAACGCCGCGTTTGTCCCTGGCAATCTTGTGAGCACAACAATAGAATGCACGCTCTGCGAGCATTCCTATTGTCATGAATAAAAGCTGTCCTGTGATGAAAAACGGATCACAGGACAGCTTTTTTATCGCAAAGAAAATCCGGCTTCTATAGGATAAAAAACGTTTTGCAGGATGGTCAGGTTTTTGAAAGTCTGGTGCTGCAGGCTTAGTCAATCTTTCCGGCACCAAATTCAGGGAAATCCGAAATCGTGCGTTCGAATCCTCCGAACGTTGCGCGCACGACGACCCAGAGGCTTTTCGCCATAGCCCTCAAGTTTATGCATCCTGAAGGCAGCCGTCGGTTTTGAAACAGGAAACCCGTCTTCTAAAGGCGCGGACGGCGAGAGCGGGATTTTGCTGTGCAAGACACCAGATCATCCAGCCGGAGGCAGTTGCCCAGTAAGCACCGTTCTGGTAGGTCTCAGGTTCGACATCGATCAGCAGGCGCTCCCAGTATTGTCCTTTAAGAGGTGGCGAACCTGACCGCGGTAGACGCAGGCATCATAATTTTTCAGAAAAGAGAGAACCGCCTGTTTTCGTCCGCAGAGCAGGGAAAAAGCCAATGTAAAAGCATGTACGCCATGCCCCAGATGTCGTACTGATGGCGGTCTT
>VOFK01003118.1_pt1 | contig 48188 bp, 86 predicted proteins | sample 5384121 | NCBI WGS metagenome assembly VOFK01 (sample SAMN12384730, study PRJNA508395) | human gut metagenome | isolation source: healthy gut J | host: Homo sapiens | reverse complement strand
ACCGTTCTTTCGCCGTGACACTACAGCCGTTCCATGGATGGCAGATACACACCTGATGAGAGGCAAACGACAATATTAACTTTATAAAATTCAATTCAATATGGAAAACGACATTGGCAGTAATGGAAAGACAACAGCAGTTTGATTTCCAGCAGAACGGAATCGAAGTGATGGACTTCGAGACATTACAGCGTACCTACAAGGAGAATGACATTTACAAACAATCCGGTACAGGGCATCTACCATTACCAGGTCATCCAGCGCATGATGGATATCTGTGAAAAGCACAACCTTGACTACGAGGTGGAGGAAATCTTCGCCGCACAAAACAGGAACAAGACACAACCCGGCGTGAGCATACCCCGCAAGTGGAACAAATCCACGGGGAAAAGGCGGTGGAAGCGCATATACCCGCCGTATCTTCACCACCATCCGCATCAAGGGACTGGGAAACCGACGAGCTGACGACCACGCTTGTCGTAGCCTACCACCAGGACGGGGTACAGGCGGCCATAGGCCCTTGTGTGAAAATCTGCCATAACCAGTGCATCCTTTCTCCGGAAAGAAGCGTATGTAATTATGGAAAGAAAAAGGTGACTACAGAAGAGTTGTTCGACACCGTGGATGGCTGGATGGCAAACTTCGAGGTGAACATGAACGAGGACATTATCGAACGGATACAGAGATTGAAACGCAGAGTTATCCCTTTGGAAATATATATGTATATAGGGACTGTTGACGGCATTGCGTGTTTCCCACGACAGCGCGGACAAGAACCTTTCCTCCACCGTGGAGACTATCCCTTGAATCAAGGGGCAGATATCGGTATTCACGGAAGAGGTGCACTGAACTGGTAATGACAAGGGACAGATTACCGCCTGGGATCTTTACAATGTCGCTACGGAGATATACAAACCTGGTAAGACGGACTTTCCGGCTTTGATTCCGCAGAACGGGGCGATGGCGGAGCTATTGCTGTCACGCCTGCCAGAAGAGCGGAAATCATGGACGCCATACCGGTAGGCTGAACGGATGGATTCCATTGAAATCACAAAAAGAGGGAGAACCGGCGGTCTGATGCCAACTGAATGATTCTCCCTCTTCTTTTACTTCTTAAACAGTAGCATATATTCCACTTTTCTTCTCCGTTCAATGCTCGGTACCACTTTCCCCTTGTAGCACCGGAATGAGACACTACTCGTTGTAAATGTCCCTGTCCCCGGCCTTTCCAACTTTTGAATAAGCCTGCTCTTGGGTATCTTGCCATAGCCGACGCACACGGTAATATCCACATTATAAAAGGGTGGCGACTAAAAGGGCATCCTTTCCGAAACGGCTGCACATCCTGCACAGTTTCCTCAAATCCGCTCTGAAATGAATCCGCCTGTGCCTTGCTCATATCCGGTCTGAACGTCTCTCCCGGCAAAAGTTTGTGACCCCAGCCCACATAAGGCAGATGTTTTCTCTCCATGCCAGCCCTCCGAATCGGCTTGGCACACTCGACCGCAAGACTGGAACCTGTCCGGACTTGCCTCCCCGGGATGAAGCCGCCAGACAGTTGAAGGCATAATCAGGCATATAGCCGTGGCAATCACTCAAACCATATTGCTTTTTAACTTCATCAAAGGCAGGACCGGCTTGTCCGACAATTGTGACCGGCAATTCCTTATTATCCCAGTCACGACCGGAATCCTCGTCCTCCGTCTCGTTGTTGAAGTCAAAAGTCAATTGGTAAAGCTGTGCCGGTTCGCTGTTGTCCTCAAAATAGATGTCAATTGTCTGCGGATCTTCGCATTCAGAAGTGTATAAGCCGGAACACCTCCCCTGTCAAGCGGATAGCGGTCATTGGGCAGCAACACCATCCGTCGTCCATGCGGGAGCGTAGCCTTTGCCGTCAGGCTGGAAATAACGGACGGTGTACCGTGCATCGGAAAAAATGTCCTTCACGTTTGAGTTCACACCGTATTTCCACCGTCTCGCCTTTTTTATTATACGTTTGGGAACAGGCATGTTCTCCACCTTGAACGGATAAGACTGCTGTAAATCCATTTCATCAGAACAGGCGGACAACAAAAAACCGCCAAGACCCCGGGAAAGGACTGCCACCATTCCGGCCATCTTATTTTTTTTTTTCATTGCATTCATATTCTATCAGATTTTAATGGTTTTACTTTTGTTCGACACCCCCTTCAGGAACTTATGTTGCAGGTATTCATTCAGGTCCTTGTAGCCTTTATACAAAGAGGAACAATCCACCAGTCTTATCCGTAGCGTTTGCGGAGTGCTTCCAGCGTGCGCCGTCCGCTTCATCCCGACAGATGACAGTTGACCCTCTCGTACCTGTCAAGAATAGGGAACGAGCGTTCCAGCAATGACACCGAGTTCAACACAAGATAGTCGTCTCCATATCCCAGACCGAGTTCCAGCCACGAAAGGCAGTCGATAAACCCCTCGAAGAGGTTGCATGTGTCGAACCGTTATCCATCCGCGAAATGTCCTTCGGTGACAGGCTGGCCTTTGAAAAACCGGTTGCGCAACTCATACCCACCGCTGACATTCCTGAATCCGATGGAGAAGTACCGCTTGCCGTGCAAGGTATATCTGACTTCCTCACAGTTCGGTACAGCCATCGCTGCTAATGCCGCGTTCCGCCAGATATCGGAGCAGGACTCTGTTGTATAGAGGCCCAAAGCGTACATCCGTGAAACTCTCCTTCTTGAGGAGATCCTCCCTGTTATTCCCATCAGTGCGGAAACGGTCTTGTGCTCGCCTGGGGCGAGGCCGCCCCATGTCTCTGTGATGAACCTGGCCTGCCGCCTTGAAATCCCCCGCTGCCGATAAACTCCCCGGCAAGATTGAATATGTCACCTCCCTGCCCGGTGCCGAAGTCATGCCAGATTTCCTTTCGTACATTCACCGAACGAGGCGGTTATAGCGCCTCCCGGTAGGGGCCAGATACCAGTATTCGTCACCCCGTCTTCTTGCCGGTTCATATCCCATCCTTGCCAGAAAAGCGGCGATAGGGGATAGCTTTTATCTCTTCTATAGTCATAGATGTACAGTTTTAATGGATAATGAATTTGATTCCCAATCCGAATTGGGTTGTAAAACAGATCCGGGAACTTCCCCCACAAGGCACGTTCCCCGGATATTGGCAAAACTAACAATGCGGTTCGTCGCAAGTCTCAAGTTCCGGGGTTATCGCACCGCCATGAACAAACGCATCCCTTGGCGAGCAGCGTTGAGCCGTCATACAGCATCCTGTCTCCCCAATTCACGGTTTCATAGCCGCCAGTGCGGAACCGCCGATGGAGAGAAAGACCGTCCCGTCCGGGTCCGACAGGAATTTCGGGTAATAACCTGCCTTCTGCCGTGAACTGTGCGCAGGGGCACATTCATCCGATACCCGTAATTCTTCTTCAAAATCTACCGGTGACCCAACGGTCGGCTTTCTTTTTAGTATATCCCGAAACGGCAAATCCGGCATAATGATTCAAGGGGATTCAGGAGCTTCGTTCGCAAATCCGCGGTTCCACGCCCTTCATCACGGGCATGTGCCGCTGGGCCCCGCCGGAACAGGCAAGCGACAATGCTTTGTAACAGAATAGAAACAGATGATACTTCTTCATACGACTACTTTTTACTTTTAAGTCCGTTTATAACTCTGAAGCTCTCACGATGATACCACTTTCCACGAAGGTCTGGTGCCTTCCACCGCTTTTTCGTGCATTTCCACCACCAGCACCCTTGTCCGAGGGAAGGTGAATTTGTTGTCGGGCTATTTGGTGCGCCCGTCCTTTCCCCCGACAGTTGTACATAGTCGTAAGCACGCAAAGGAACATCAACTGTTCCTGGATGGCGGTACGTTTCATCACCTTCTTGTCCACACAATCTTGAATGTCACGAAATCCACTTCATAAGCGTGATGGGACCGAAGTTTCTGATTTGCGAAAAGTACAGCAGCCTCGTTATGGGTGTAAAGCACCCCTCGCGCAGCAGGTACTTCGATGCCGAACGCCTTTAAGCCCCGATATGCTTGATGTGCCTTTTTGTTGTCCTTTGTGGACAGACTTCGAGATGAGAAGCCAGTTTTGAGAGACTCGCCAGCGAGTTCCTTCGCAAATGTCAAGGGCGTTAAGTTGGGACGGTTCACCTTGCTGCCGTCATGGATGAAGTCCTTCATCTCGATGTTCAGCAACAACGGTTCTTCCGCATACTTGACATTGAACGTGTAGAAACTGCCGCTTTCGGTGATGACCCGGACATGTTCGTCTCGTCACGGAAATTCCTGACCACCGCCTTTACGCGGATAAATTCTCCGCACCGTCGGCCTTTCCCTGCCACAAGATTCGGGGAACCGAGGTCCACATAGCGGACGGCGGAGGGGAAAATGATGTGCGTGGTCTTGTCGTAGGTCACTTCCAGCCCATACGGGGGAACCATCCTGTCAAAGGTGAGCTTGGTCAGACCGTGTAGAGGTCGCCATCCTCCTGCTCCGAGGATACACATCCTTGTCATTGTGACTCTGCCTTGTTTACCTGCCGATACGCTGTCGGCTGCATTTGGGCGAAAGCACCCACAGTGCCCCATGAGGGCAAACATACAAAAAAATCTTTTTCATATTTGTGAATTTTAATGGGTTATTGATTATCGTTCTCTTGGTAAAGCATCAGGGTATAACCGATTTGAGGTGTACTTTTTCTCCCCGCATCTTCCGATATGGTATTGCGACACCCTGTATGGCACCCCTCTGCCGAGTTCGGAGAGCAGCTGGCTCCCTGGCTGACTGGTTGGTGATGGATATGCTCCAAGCTGCTGTTTTGTCCCAAGTTGGCCGCTACCTCCTTGGCGGCATTCGCTTCCATCGAGCCGGGAATGAAGATGCCCTCCTGTCCGTCATTGTCATACACGGCAAGCTCCACGGGAATGATGATGCCGTCGTGCTCCACCTGTATGATTCCAATGCCGTGAGCCTTTCGCCTTGTATGCGCCCCCTCGCCCGCATTGAGGGAGTTGCGTGGAAGGACATACCTGCCGACACGCATCGGTTCCAAAAGCCTTTAACCTAACGCTCTGCCCGCTTCTTATGGTCTGGTCACCATGCACGCAGGCACGGATGAAGCCCCTCGTATGCCTCGTCAGCCGTCTTTCCCCTTACTTGGCGGAACCAGCATATCCGGTCTGTGCCATCCGTGCCAACAGTACGGAATCACTGACGGGTTGCGGAAGATGACACCACTGGTGTGGAGACCTGTCCCACGGAACGGTTTGCCTCCTGCCGTTGGCGGCAGGTCTTCGGTTTCTTCCCGTTTTCCGTACCTGCGCCATCCTTGCCCGGCGTATATTTGGCGGCCAGTTCGTAAGACAAGATTTTTTTCTGCAGCAATGCTACCTGCTCCCGTAGGTCATCTGTGCGGGTTGCTGTACGCGGCAGCCTGCTTCAACTGCTCCACCTCGGCTTTCAATGCCTCCTCGGGTCTTCCCTCGGTGTCTCATAGAAACTGCCGAGCGTGGCGTTGATGTCGTTATAGGCGGATGTGGACGGAAGATATGCCTCATTCCTGCGGTTTCCATTGCCACGATAGGATGATGCACTTCTTCAGATTCCCGCTCCTGCGGTATCTTCCACAATAGGACCGGGTTGTCTCATTCTGCCTGTTTCCATCGGCAAGCGCGGAGAAATCCTCCAGTGTGCGCATCTTCTCTTCCTGCCTGCGTTTCATGTCCGCCTGCTCGTAGGCGGCAATCTTGTCCGCCTCGATACCCGCCCCTCGGGTCGGGCAGTTCGGAATTGAAACCGGCAGCGTTCCTTTCCCCTTCAGTCTGTCCTCCTCCTTGGACGGGGCGAAAAATCAGCCAGCATGCAGCCGATGAACAGGAGGAACATCCGGCAAAAAGACCAAGTATTTCCTGATTTCCTGCCTCTGTCTCAATTTGTTCGCATCGTTACTCATTGTCTTTCTTGTTGAATTGGTTAAAAACTCTTCCATCTCGCGGACCCTTTTGTCCGTAAGGGTATCCGCCGGAATAAAGTCCGGTATATCCAGCGGGGGTTATCTCAATGACCTCCGTTTGGCGTCCTCCGTCAATGTCGTATATGGCGCGGAAAATCTATGTAGAAGTTCCCAATGCAAACAGGACGGTCAGCACGACGATGGTTATCACCTTCTCTCTTTTCGGACTCAGCCCGGCGCAGACACCGCGCAGTTTTTTTCCACGGATTCGCTTGATTTTTTACAAACATCTTTTTCATACATTCTGAATTTTAACGGTCGCCTACACTCTTATATCCCCTGTTCTCCACCACACGGAAGGCTTCGAGGATGAAGCCGATTGTGTCGCCTGAGGTGGAGTTCAGCAACACCTGCCCGCGTGACGAGGCTGCGCTCGGTCACGCTCTTCTCCCCTGATAATGGAAGAGCTTCGCGTGAGTCACGACCATACGGATAGGTAATAAAATCGCGCACTTGACGCTGTCAATCCCTACGTGCTGGCTCATGCTGCTTTGAGACGATCCGGTTGTAGTAGCCCCCTGTTCCGCCCAAATCCACATAATGGGCATAGGCAGAGCGGTCGCTCAGGAACATGGCCCGTTGGACTCCCTTTCCGCGCACTCTTGTCGGGGGGATAACGTAGAGAACAGTTCATGGAACCTCGACATGCTCCCTTGCCTCCACGGACGGTTCTGCTCCAAGTCCTGTGAAAGGGCCAGCATCAACATTTCCTTCATCCAGGACATAGATCTTCTCCCGTTGCGCTTCCCGCAAAATGGCAAGCGCTCCACACGAGGAAAAAACCACAAGTAGCGCGTGCATGGCCACACGAATGGGCAATCCCGAACAGACGCAGCTGTCGGGCTGGTCTCGATATTCTTCAAGCTGATTTGAATTCCATTCTGTAAATGTTTGCTGTTATTACTTGATAAGCCTGCCGGCAATGTTTCCCACCGCCGCTCCGGCAGTCCCGGCCACCACGGAGCCTGTCTTGGTGCCGCCTGGTTCACGTTCTTTCCGTAATTGCCTGCACCGCCTCCTGCCTGGATAATCCAGTTGGCCACTGGTCGGGATGGTGAAATACCCGATGATACCGATAATCAGAAAAGTGATGTAAACCCCGTTGGAAGCCGTCCGGATGAAGTTCGGGTCGGAAAGCTGTTCGATGTCCTGCCGGAGCATCAACACCTGTATCCGTGCCAGCACACTGCTGAAGAGGTCACTCACCGGAAGCCACAGGTAAATGCTGATATAGCGGACGAACCATTGGCTGAGCGAGGCCTGGAAACCGTCCCAGCAGGACAGGGCCGGGGAACGAAATCGGTCCCCAGTATCGAAAGCACGATCAGGAAGAACGTCCGCAGCGTGTCGATGACAAGGGCGGCCGCGTTGAACATGAGTTCCAGCAGTTCGCGGAAGAAATTCTGAACCGCCTTCTTCATGTTATACATTGCCCGGTCCACATACATTCCGCAGGCCTCTATCGCGTCCATCACCCCCCCAGTTCGTCCAGTTTGTTGTCGAAGGACTCCTTGTCGACCAGATAGGCCGTCTCGGGATTGCGCTTCATCGCCTCGAACTCCAGCCTGTCCTTCTGCGCCCGGTACTCGTTCATGTCGAAGGTCTGTGCCTCCAGTATTGAATGTGTGTACCTTTTCACGATAGACATGACACTGTTCAGCGTGCCCAGCACGATGGTCGGGAAAAAACATGATACATAACCAACGCAAACGGACGGAGAAGGGGAAAGACATCCACGGGCTCCGCCCTTGCCAGAGACTGCCATACCCGCGGTAGGCCACATAGAACAGGGCACCAAGCCCCGCGAGTCCTTTCGCCACACCCGTCATATGCGAGCAAAAGCGGCATCATATCCGTGTAGAGGTTTTGCAGGATCTGATGCAGGTTGTCGAAATTTATTGCCAACAATACCATAAGCGAATCGGATTAGGAATTACCAGTAACGTTCATTCGGTGAGCCGTAAAGGGCCATCACACGGTCCGGTCGTTCCGTTTCTTGGCACGCAGGTAGGAAACGCCGATGTTCTTGTTGGTGTAATATTGCACCAAGGCTGCGATATTGCAGCATATCGGTGTAGCAGCGGTCGATGATATCCATCCGCTCCTTGTCGTTCATCGAAAGTCCGTTCTCGTTGACCACCGTTTTCAGGTCGTTCAGCAGGTGTGCACTCTTCCAGCAGCTTCGTGTAACCAATCGCGATGGCACTCAGCTCTTCCGGCGTGAAATAAGGGTCGCTGAGCATACGCTCGAAACTGTTCACATAGATGTCCGTGATGTCACCGACCATGAGGATGGTCTGCTGCACCTTAGCGCGTCACGGACAAGGTTCTTGATCTTGCGAAGCCCGTCGTAATACTCTTTGCCTTGCTTGTAAATCTTCACGGTCTCCTGAAAATTGTTGAGCATATTGCTCGCTCGGTGGAAGATGTGTGAACGATATTCTTGGCGGCATTGATGATACCCTGGGCAAGATTGCCGGGATCGCTCACGACCCATTGCGCTTTTCGCTGTAAGGCTGATGAAGAAACAGCCCATACACAGCATGAGGATTTTCTTTTTCATGATGTAACTGTTTTAATTGGTGAATAAAATTCTGTTGAAATTCAAAGTCCCATTTTCCGCCCCCTTGGACGGCGGGTTGCGGAGGATAGGCTTGTGTACCTGCTTCGGACGTTTCGCCTCCGGCGTCTTTTCCTTCCCTTGTCTGAGGGAAGCGAAAAACTCATTGGCATACGGTTCGCGTCCTGTCATCTTCACAAACCTGGCATCCAGTTCCCGATATGCTTTCTCCGCCTGACAGGAGCGTTCCGTGGCAGAGGCATTTTTGTCTATGCCGTACTTGACGAGAAATGCCGGAGTGATATGGAGGATGTCATGGACGGAATCCGGCAAGGCGGCAATCTGTCCCAGATTCTCCAGTTCCTCGTTCATCTTGTCAAAGATACGGTGCAGGAGGTTTTACCACACAAACTCTCAAAGACCTTTTCGACTGTGCGGGTCAGCCTTGCATCCACTTCCAGGATGTCAGGGAACTTCACCGGTTTCTCTTTTCCGCTTGTATTCGGCAGGCTCCAACTCTTCAAGTTGATGGAACAGCCGGTAATCCTCTGTAAATCCGTAATGGTCACAAATGGATTTCGGAATGTCCCCAATTCTGCATCAATGACCAATAAAGGGACGAGATGAGGCTTCCTCGCGTTTCCTCTGGTCTGATTTCAAATCGCTATACATACTTGTGATTTTTTAGATGGTTTATAAGATGTTCTTCTCACGTTTGCTCTCCGCCAACTGCTTGATGGCAAGCTCGATATTGCCACCCAGTTTTTTCCGTAAAGCCGCATGAGTTCAAGTTTTTCGGTCTCTTCGGTGGTGTAGCATACATATTCCTCAAGCGACACCTCGGTGGCATATACCGCCGACTGTGTACCGCCCAGACCAATCAGACCTCCTTGTACTTTCTGGAAGGATTGTTCGCCATGTTGATGGAAAAGAATTTGCGCACGTTCCTTGTCAGTCAGACCGAGCAACTCCTGTATCTCATCGAACTTGTTCATGTACTTGCGCTGGTCAAGGAGAATCTTGCAGTCGCTGTTGTTGATGATGGTACCCTTCACAATCGGCGATGAGATGATGTCCTCGACCTCCTGAGTTACGACAACGGCCTCGCCGAAGAACTTTCTGACGGTCTTAAAGAGATACTTCAGATATTCCGCCATGCCCTCCTTGCTGATGGCTTTCCAGGCTTCTTCCAGCAATATCATCTTACGGACACCTTTCAACTTCCTCATCTTGTTGATGAAGGTTTCCATGATGATGATGGTCACAATCGGGAACAGTACCTTGTTGTCCTTGATATTGTCCAACTCAAAGACAATGAAGCGTTTACCGAGTAAATCAAGCTGCTTGTCGCTGTTCAGAAGGTAGTCATACTCGCCGCCCCGGTAGTAAGGTTCAAGCACGTTCAGGAAGTTGAATACATCGAAATCCTTCTCCCGCGGGTGCGCTTCTCCTTCAGAATGTCCTGGTACTCGTCACGGATGAACTCGTAAAGGTATTGAAGGAAGGTCTGTTGTCCCTGTCGTTGCGGATGTTCGCTAAAAAAGAGGTTCACTGCATTGAAAGCGCCACCTCTTCAGCTCTCGTGGGCGGTTCATCGTCACGTTTCCACAAAGTGAGGATAAGCGTCTTTGATGGATTCCTTCTTCTCAATGTCGAACACACCGTCCTCCACGTAGAAAGGGTTGAAGGCTATCGGGTCATCCTCCTTGTAGGTAAAGTAGATTCCGTCCTCACCGTGTGTCCGCGCATGGATAAGGTTGCACAGTCCCTGATAGGAATTTCCGGTATCCACCAAAAGCACGTGGGTCCCTTGTTCATAATATTGGCGCACCATGTGGTTGGTAAAGAAAGACTTGCCTGAGCCGGACGGTCCGAGGATAAATTTATTCCGGTTCGTTATCGTGCCGTTCTTCATGGGCAAATCGGAAATATCCAGATGGACGGGCTTTCCGTCAGCCTGTCAACCATGCGGATGCCGAACGGTGATAGCGAGTCCTTGTAGGATGTCTCCCCGATGAACAGGCATAATGCCTGCTCGATGAAGGTGTGAAAGCTCTCCTCGAACGGGAAATCACCGGCATTGCCGGTATCGCCGCCCAGAACAGCGTCGGGACATCTACCGTGTTGTGGCGCGGCTTCGCCTCCATGAGTGCCAGCTGGCTGCCGACGTCGTTCTTGATGCGCTTGAGTTTCTCCCGGTCATCGCTCCATGCCACTGACATTACAATGTGTCCGGATAGAAGTCAGCCCCTTGCTGTGCGCCTCGTTCAGGTACTCTTCAATCCATTCGCGGTTGATCTGGTTGGAACGGCTGTAACGGGAAAGCGAGTGCATGTTCCTCGCGGTCTGCTCGAACTTGCGCAGGCTCTCCGCCGAATCGTCGATGAAGAGGTACTGGTTCACGACATGGTTGCATGTGAGCAGGATGCCTATCGGCGCGGCAGAAGGAGACGGCAGTCGCTCCGGTCGGTGGACAACCGTTCGTAGCGGCAGTCGGTAGCCACGTTCGAGGGCAGGTCCTCCGGGTCGGAAAGGGTGTGCAGGCAGAGGTAGTTGTCGCCTATCTTCATCTCCCCGGCACCGAGTGACAGGTCCTGCAAGCAGGCGGTGTCCTCCTGCGAGCGAGAAGTATTTCTCGATGATTCCCGCAGAGGTGTCCGTTCCGTGATTTCCTCATCCGTCAGACGTGTCATGCGAAGGAGGCCGCTGTCGTTGACGATACGCTCGAACTGCTCACAACTCTCCATGAAACGGGTGACAGTCTCCCTGTCCGTCATTTCCTTCGGGATGATGAAATTCCGCGTGAGGGCGTTGAAGCTGCTGGTAGTGCGACTACGCTCCTTGGTCGTCTTGGTCAGGAACAGGTAACAAGTGTGCTGCAAAAAAATACGGACGTTCGTTGAAATGCCGCTCGAAACTGCGGCTGAAAAACTCAGGTCGTCCTTGCAAATGTCGGGACGGTAGCTTTCCTCGATGAAGAAGTCCTGCTTGTGCACGATGCTGTAGTTCGGCAGCACCTTGACCGCTTTCGCCCATGTCGAATGGACGGCCTCGTATTCCGCCTTTGTGAGCGTGAAAAGTTCGGGCAGTTCCACCTTATAGGCCACGGTAATGTCCGCATCCTTGCTGACGATACACCCGTGCTCTACCGAGAGCAACGGAAATTTGCTTTCCAGCGTCGCTGTTTCATTACGTTTCTCATACTTTTCCTTTTTTGAGGTTGGAGAAATCAACCGAAGGAACTTCCTCCGGTTGATGATGTAGCGGGGATGGCTGCGCAGCGCGTGGAGTTTCATAAGCCCCATTCGCCGTACTTCGCGTTCATTCGGAATGTCGCCCAGACAAGCACCGAAGCGGAAACGACACCGAAACCGATGCAGACCCACTGGTCGATACCCACCATGTACATGATGACGAACACCACGAACAGGGCGAGCAGCCCGCCCGCGAAGATGAACAGGTACTGGCTCTTGAGCCCTTTGAACTCCGGGCTGCGGCCTATCCCTTATTGACCGGATACTTCGCCATGTTACAGGAAGAATGAGCGTAAGATGGTAGCAGCCACGATAAGGAAGATACATGCTCCGAACCAGCTGGCGGCGGTCTTCGAGGTGTCAGGGTCGCCCGACGAGAACTTGGAATAGACCTTCACGCCCCCGATCAGGCCGACAACGGCTCCGATGGCGTAAATCAACTTGGTGCCGGGGTCGAAGTAGGAAGTGACCATGTTGGTGGCTTCCGTAATGCCGCCGATACCGTTACCCGGGCGAAAGCCCCGACTGTCCTGCAAAGCAGCATGAAAGCTGCCGAAAAGAATCTTTTTTCATGTGTCGAAAATTTTAATTGGTGAAACAAAAAATCATTTCGACAGCGAATATATAGCGTTTAATTCATTGATTTACAAACCTTACGATGCGTGTCATCGTATGTCATCCACGTTACATCAGCAAGGATTTTCCAAACGATAAAAAAGAGGATTTTGGGCAGGGAAGGATGGGAAAAACAGAAAATAAAAACGGGCACTCTTCATGAGGAATGAAAAAGCGACAATTGGTTCGAATCACCAAAAGCGAAGCCTGAAAACCGGACGGCTTTCAGACTTCGCTTCATGTCATGTGAACGCTGTTTACTCTGCTGCGGAATCGGAAGAGAGGGCACGCTGTTTCCTCCGTTCCTCCTTTTTCTCTTTTTGCAGCTTCTTCTTGGTCTCCATTTCCTTCAGAATCTGTTTCAGCGGCTTCGACCGTTTCCGGTTTCTCACGCTTGAACCGCTTGAAATAGATGTGCTCTATAAGCTGTGGAAGCGGCACTTTCCTCGGTTCCGCTCGGGACTTGAATCGAGCAGTTCACAAGTCTTAAAATCAATATTTTAGCGTACCTCAATCTTTTGATGGATACGAATTAGGTACTTTTTTCAAAGGACATTTGGCTTCCCTTGTCGGGATTGTGTCTGCCTTTATCTTCAGTTCAAAGATACCATTCTATTTCTACAAACACAAATCATTGAAAATAAACTTTTTACGATTGGGTCGAGTAGGTTTGGGCTGAAATGCCCAGGCATACTCGACCTAAATTCAAAGCTGAATTTGCATGGCATAAAATAATTCACTACCTTCGCTCGCATGAAAGAAAACAAACCAATCGGATATTGTGTTGTAAGCAATCTGCATTTCTAATGTAGATTGTTCTTTACGTTTTCTCGGATAATTCTTTTCGGGGGCTATTTTCGTGTGCTTATATTATAATTTTTAATCTGTGTATAGGTAAGGTATCATCATATTTTCCCTGTACACAATATATACAATAAATGAATAACAATAACAACACAATTTACGGGTTTGATGTAAATTTAATTTGTGATTTTTTTTCTTAATACAAAAAGGCAAGGTCCGGGAAGTCCTGATGTTACATTAAAGGCTTTAAGTTTCATTGATAATCTGAGTGATACTGCGCAGATTGCAGACATTGGTTGTGGAACGGGAGGTCAAACTATGGTTTTGGCACAAAATGTATCAGGAACTATTACAGGACTTGATTTCTTTTCAGGGTTTATTGACAAGTTTAATCTTGATGCCTTAAAGCTGAATTTGCAAAATAGAGTAAAGGGGATTGTCGGCTCAATGGACAATCTACCTTTTGAAAAAGAATCTTTAGACTTGATATGGTCGGAAGGTGCTATTTATAATATCGGCTTTGAGAGAGGTATAAATGAATGGCGTGATTATTTGAAAACCCTAATGGGTATATTGCAGTTTCGGAAAGTTCATGGTTTACAGAAAAGCGTCCGGCTGAAATACACGATTTTTTTGGATGCAGGGGTATCAAGAGATAGATACAATTCCTGTTAAAAAGTCGCACAAATGCAGAGAGCTGGCTATCTCCCCCAGTTGCTTCATTTGTGTTGCCGGAAAAATGCTGGACGGAACATTACTATCAGCCTTTGAGTGAAGCCCGTAAACTAATGCTGAAAAAATATCCCCATAATGAAACCGTAAAAGAAACTCATAGAGTTTCAGCATCTTGAAGAAGCATTATACAATAAGTATAAAGGCTTTTATGGCTATGTATTTTATATCGGAAAAGAAAATCTAAAACTTTCACTGTCAGTGAAAGTTAACAACAGGGAGGGGGCAACAACGTGTGAAGTTGCACCCTCTAAAATGTCCCCTTCGTTCTATCCAGTTCCTTATGCCAATCGTAATTTTGCACTGTCTTAGCGCAGGACAAAATAGCAACTAAAGAAAAAGAACGTGAAAAATTTAATCGCATTCTTTGAAATTCCGTTACCTACTTCTACCAATCAGTAAATTTCTATCAAACAATCTTGGGAGTTGAACTTATGGTAGCCGAATATAATAACGAGAAAATGGGCTTGTTTCGTGCAGGACGGACAAACGGTAGGTACTATATCTTATGCACCGAACTTCAAACCCTCAGAGCATGGTGTATTAATTCACTTTAACTGTGAAGACATTGACAGGTCAATCCGGCAAGTAATGAAGCAAGGTGGCAGCATAGTTATCCCAAGACTAAAATTCAAGCCGATGGGAAATGGTATTTTGCCGTATTTGCTGACCCTGCGGGCAATCACGTTGGACTTTACACTGACTAATTTGTGTCGAAAGATATAACTGCAAGTTGATATGAAGTAACTTTCTGGGGAAAAAATAAACTGATATTTCTTTGTCAATTCAAAAATAACGCTTATGTTTGCAGTGACCAATAATAATAAAATAGTCACACGGTATGGCAAAAAGCATTTGATGACAACGAAAGGAAAGCTTATAAAGGATAAACTCAAAGAAGGAGCTTTGCTATTTATCCAGCAACAAGGGGTACGTAAAACTTCTGTAGATGAGCTTGTTAAATATGCTAATATTTCTAAAGGAGCATTTTATCTATTCTATACATCAAAAGAACTTCTTTTTTTTTGATACAATAATGAACTATCATAGAAATTGGAAAAAAAAATTTCTTAATGCCATAAATAAAAGCATACCGATAATATTACGGTTGATACATTGACAGATATTATATCTGACTTGCTAATCAACAACAAGCCATACTTTGTATCTGTCTTTGTGAATAGTGACGTGGAATATCTAAGTAGAAAGCTCCCTCAAAAAAGTACTTTCACAACACGTAGATGATGATGTCATGCTGGCAAACGAAGTGCTGAAATTTATTCAGAAAGTAAATCAATTGACACAAAAGGTATTTGCAGGGGCTTTAAGAGCTGCATTCTTGACTATTCTAAACGAGAAAAACAATTGGAACAGATATTTACAATGAAGTTTTCAAGTTTATAGTTAGAAATAGTAAAAGCAACTACTTAAAGACTAATCAAACAATAAGATTATATCATATCAACTGACTATGTGCAAATATGCTACATCGCGATCCTCTGAATTCACAATATGACCATATAGACTAATTTAGTCATAAAATATAAAAATTAAAAATTATGATTACAGTAAAAAACTTATCGTTTAGTTATTCTCAACTACCATTTATTGAGAATATGAATTTTCAAATAAGCGGAGAAATATTTGGCTTTTAGGACGCTTCTGGGCAGGAAAAAGCACTCTTCAAAAATATATTAATAGGTATGCTCCCTAAATATAAAGGGGGGGGGGGGGGTGTTTCTATTAATAATAATGAAATTAGAAATAAGCCTGACCATTTCTATGAGGTATTGGTGTCGATTTTGAATTTCCTAGTTTTTATGAGAAATTCACCGCATTGGAGAACTTAAAATTCTTTGGCTCTTTATATGACAGCAAGCTTATTCCTGCCGAACAACTATTAGAAATGGTCGGACTGTCACAACATGCCAACAAGAAAGTGGCAGGTTTTTCTAAAGGAATGAAATCCAGATTAAACTTTGCCCGGTCAATCATTCATCAACCCAAAAGTGTTATTTTTGGATGAGCCAACATCAGGTTTAGACCCCTCAAACTCCCAAGTGATGAAAGACATTATTCGTGAGCTTAAAAATAAAGGAGTGACAATCATTCTGACTACTCACAATATGCACGATGCGACCGAACTTTGTGACCGTGTGGCATTTATTGTCGATGGCAACATTAAAGCTATGGACACTCCCTCATAATCTTATCATGTCAAGGCGTTATAATGAAGTGACATATTCATATTTGGAGAATCAACAAGATTGAATACTACAATCGCACTTGACAAAATAAGTACAGACACAAAAGCTGCAATCTCTGATTCAAGCTAATGCCTTATTGTCAATACATAGCAATGAGCCGACATTAGACCATATATTCTCAGAAATAACAGGGAGGAAATTACTATGAAACTTAAAGGTTTAATACTTGGCGATATTCGGCAACAATACAAATATGGTTTTTTATGCCCCTATATACGCTATTTACTGGTGTATATTGCTGTATTGCGCATTCTTCTATGCAGTGGAAAAAGAACTATGCACAACTACCCTTATTTTCCAGACCCCGTGCTGATTGGATTAATGTTTATGGGAGCAATCATATTATTCGAGAAAAGCGAAAAAAGTAATGCAGGCATTAGCTGTTTTCGCCCCATATCGACCACGCATTTTTTGTCAAAAGGTAATTTCCATTGGACTAATTTCTTTGCTAAGTGGAGTTCTCATCGCATTGTTCTCAGGCATGGAACATTCTTACATACATCTTGCTGTTGGAATTATGTTAGGTTCAGCATTATTCACACTGGTTGGAATATCACTTTCCGCTTTCATTTCAACCATGAATAACTTTATGCTGATTATGGTTCCCACTTTAATAATATCCGTAGCTCCCATATCTGTTTATACAATGGGCTATAAATCGGGAGTTATGCTATTACATCCAAGTATAAGTCTGATAGAACTTATGTCTGGAAATATCAGTGTCATATCTCTAATGGCAATAAGCATTTGGTGCATTGCGATGTATATTTTTTCTTGTCTGTCAGTAAAAAAAATGATGACGATATAATTATGAATCAGAATATTATTTCTTTCAAAATGTTTATCAGAAACATATTCTCAGATGGTATGTTATCTGCAATAATATTTATTCCGTTACTATTAGCGGCAATATATGGTTTGTTTTCCCTTAATTGTACAGCATTATCCGATGCTAAAAAGGATTTCAGTCTATATTATCCGATATTGGATTTATTCCCTTGCAATTATGTGTCCTTACATGATTTGCTTCGCTTCGGTCTTGGTGGTATTGGATGAAACAGATATGAAAATCAACAGGTATATCACAATCACCCCACTTGGGAAGAAGGGTTATCTTATATCAAGATTGATTATTCCTGTTTTTTATTTGCAGCCATTGTTTCTTTCGTGCTGCTTTCTTTCTGTTCCGTATCAGATATGTCATTATGGACTACATTTATCATATCCATATTGGCTACAATACTAAGCGTTGTGGCTGCTATGATTATTTTAGCATACGCGGGGAATAAAGTGGAAGGTATGGCACTTGCAAAAGTATCTGCTTTGGTTATGGTGGGATTGATCATACCTTTTGTCATTACAGATAGTACCCAATATGTATTTTCATTTCTCCCTTCTTTTTTTGGATAGCCAAGTTTCTGATAAGTAACAACTATTGGTTTATTCTGCCAGCTATCTTTTTCTTTCCGGGGGCTGATTTGGCATATTATATAATAGGTATAGCACAAAAATATAGTTTCTCCTAAAACTGCTAATTGATAGTTTACAGATACAAATTCAGGGGAAAAACGCTATCTTTGTAGCCCTAACAGAAAAAGAATAGTTGTTCAACAATATGAAATGGCAGTTGTGCATATAGCTACGCCGGGCGAATAGCGCCCTCGATTAACGCTATTCAGCAATAGACAGGCTTATCGTTTAAGTTTGTCTATTACTGCCTTGTCATTATCCCTAATTGTAAATCTACAAGATTGTTGTGCTGTCCAAGCGGCATGGCTTATTGTATCATATTGGTTTGAACAAATGGATTATACCTATAAGAAAATTTGGCTCATCGCTTTTTCCTGTAATGATGAGCATCCTTATCGAACAACTGATAAATATTACCGATGCCTTGTTCTTGGGGCATGTGGGTGATGTGGAACTGGGCGCATCCGCCATTGCCGGAATATGGTTCTTGGCGGCGATTTATATGCTCGGCTTCGGGTTCAGTTTGGGGTTGCAGTGGTAATTGCCCGCCGTAACGGGGAACAGCAGTATTCGGAAACGGAAGAACATTTTGTAGGACTCATCTTTTTTCTTGTCGCTTTTTGGCTTTTCTTTTCGTGATCCTGCTTGTGGTTATCTATCTTTCCGAGCTTGCCGGGTTCAATCCCAGTTCACGGGCCATCTGCACCTGTTTGTCGAAAAGGCGGTGGCGTTTCTGCTCCACCATCCATTTCTCCAATATCGCTTTTGTCACTGCCATAATCATTCATTTTTTGCAAAGGTACGAATCCTGCCATTATGATAACGATATGATTATTTGAATTTTATCCGATGATATTCTCTGAAAATGAAAAGGCACACCGATATCACATCGACATGCCTTCAAAAACTATGACAGCAAAAAGAAACAATTAAACGAATTTATCTATGTTGAAAGCCTCCACCTTCTTGGATGCGGTCTTTCGTTTTGCCAACGGTCTGCCCGATTCATCCAGACATTCGCTGACCAGGCGGTTTACCTTTTCCTGATTACTCAACTTGTCCGTGAGAAAAGATAGTATAACCGTATCGTGCATCTTGTGATGTATGGTAGTGGCTGCACGTATGGCTTTCTCTTCATCCGGATTTTCAGATATCAGCACCTCTGCCACATTGTTTATATCCTCAAAGGTCATGGCTGTGTCAAAATCCGGGTCAGGTTCAGCATCCACAGGAGCCATCAATTCTTCTTTTTTCCTCTTTGGTGAGACCTTTTTTCTTCCTGTATTACATCATCCGACCGATTTCCTCATCCTCCTCTATCGACTCTTTTTTCCATAGGTTCGGAACGTGTCGGAGTTTTTCTCGCCACTTCCGGGTCTTCGAGATAGACAATTTTTGTCTTGTCGATTACATCTTCAGTAACAGCAGAAGACGGCTGTGCCGTATGCCTGTTGTGTGCGTCGGTCTTTTCCCTTCGCCTTGCCTTTTTATTGGCCTCACGCGCTTTTTGTTCCGAACGTTTCTTCCGGTATTTCCATAGATTGATGCGGACTATGCGCATCAAGCGGTAGGCTTTCTCCCAAATGCCATACATTTCCCGATTGAAGATGAATATCCACAGTTGCCGGAATATGAAAACCGCACACGAGTTTTATCGTGAAATAAATTTTTGCTTCCATGGCTACAGGGGTTTATTTATGGCTTCCGTGTATAATTCAGACATCTCATCCTCATATTTTGTCAGATGCTCATCAATGATTGTGCTTACATATCCTGACATGGATGTCTCCGGAGCGACAACTGCCAAAAAACGTTTGATGTAGGCATAGCTGTCCCTGTTTATGTAAACCTGGATTCGATTACCTATAGGGTGATTTACCAGATATGTCGTTCGATACGATGGATCTTCAACGATTTGAATTGAAGACGTGTTGATGACATCCTTTAAGGCAGATGTACAAGCGGTGTCTTCCCAGGTATCCGGTTCCGCTTTGCCGGAAGTTTCGGGCGGAGGAACGTGGACGTGCTTTCCGATGTTTTTGTTCTTGCGCATTCTTTGTGAATGAACAATCCGAAACGGCAAACTGTGTAAACGATGCGGAGGCAATGGCCGCAATGTGAAAAATAATCTGTGTCATAATCAAAATGGTTTTAATGGTTTATAATACTCTTTGTTATACAATTCGCTGATTTCCTCCCCAATGCTGCTGGATATGGTCAACGAGGATATTGCTTATATACCCCGATATGCTCATGTCCGGGGCAATGACCGGAAGGATGCGCTTGATACATTCGGCCACCTCGCGATTTATATAGACATGGGAACGGTTAGATGCCGGAATGTTTACCAGATACTTGTCTCTATAGCTACCCGCTTCATCTTTCTTTTTTCGAGGTTTTACAGGGGACGTTTTCTCAGACTGTATCTCAACCGGTTCCGTAGCTGGAGCCGGTGCCCGTATTTTTGACGGGTACGGATTCCTGTCCGGGTTGTTCCGTATTCTCGTTCATGGGTTGCGCCCTGCCGAATACAGGAATATCCCCGACAATGATATTCTTGAGGATATCCTCATTCACTTCCACCTTTTTCTTTGTCATGCGTGTTCCAATTTAAGTTTGACCATAAGCTCTTCCGCAAGTTCCTTCAGACCGCTTCCTTCCAATTGCTTGGGAGGCGGAGGCAGCAGGGTGCAGCGGAAAAAATCACGTTTTGCATGTGTGATTTCCTTCTCGTAACGGCATAAATCGGGAAGTTTGGTGTCAAGGACTGTCAGATGCAGCTCCCTCATGACTTCCGAATATGACTTGAGAATCTCCACATTGGTACGTTTTTTCAACTTGTTCCAGAAGAAGAGAGAATATCCTTGAGCGGCATCTTTCGTGTTCTTGACATAATCAAGAACCGTCGTGGAAAAAAAGCGAGCGTGCTCTGCATGATGATAAGATCGGGAGTGGTGGGAGTCAGGACATAATCCATATTGACGATGAAGTGCGGAACACCCCTCGTGGATTCCACTGTTCCGGGCAAATCCACAAAAAATCAGATCATAGTCACCGCTTGCGGCAAGCTCGTCCGCGGCTTCCCTTGCCTGTTCCGAAGTAGACCCGACAATCGGATAAAGCTTTCTTTGGTAGCGCGATTCCATTGCTGCTGTAACAATTGTTGAAAATAGGCACTGTTGGCAATGGCTTTTTTATCCCGTTCTCTCATGCGCACGAGGCTGTGCTGTGGAGAATCACAATCAATGATTGCCACGTTCAGGTTTTCTCGAAATGGAGGTAGCTGGAAAGCACTACCGACAGGGCCGATTTCCGACCCTCCCCTTTTTGGTTTGCTGACTGCAACAATAACAAAGCTCTTTGCTCATAATCTTTTCTTTTAATGGGTTATTGAATATATATCTGTTTCATCCGTCAATCCGTGAACGCTTCCTTCCAACCGACACACGATATGCTTCATCCGTTATTCCGACGCGGTAACTTATCCCGTTATAGCATCTTTCCGTTAATGGTCGGTCTGTTGGTCATGACATTCCGATAACTGTCATATCCGACATTGCTTCCACTATCGGACCGATAACGGAAGCATCAAACAATATGACCATTATACCATTATCGGAAGTGCGGTTTCATCCGTTCACGCTGCAAATAAAAGGGTATTTTTTCATACCGGCACCATGTTTCAAGGGAGGTGACGACCTGTGTCATCGTTGTCATCACGTTACATATAACTCACTATTTTACAGTAGTATATACCGCCGTAACTTTGCACCGACAACGGAACGGACACCGCTGCGAGGGCTTTCCCGAAGCCGAAGAATGAGGCCGGAGGGTCAAACACAATTTGACGGAAGGAAAATTCATGTTCAAGCGAACATAGCAAGTTGTGTTTTGAGGCACCCGAAATAAATTCGGGCACTCAAAACAACTTGCCGCTCGCCTGACGGCTGGGAGGGATTCACTCCAAAGTCGTGAATCCGGGACGGAAAATCAGAAACAGGAAACATCAATGCGTATGGAAGAAAACAGAAAGAAAAATCGACAAAAGGTGTGGGGCGGAAGCCAAAATCCGACCCTGCCGTGCACCGTTATGTAGTACGGTTGAACTCGGAAGAGAACGGACGTTTTGACATTCAATTCAAAAATCAGGATTAAAGGAACGCTCCAAGTTTATCAAGACAATGATTTTCGGTAAAGAAATCAAGGTAGTTAAAATCGACAAGGCAACGATGGACTACTACATCCGCCTGACCAATTTCTACCACCAGTTCCAGGGTATCGGCAACAATTACAACCAGACGGTCAAGGCGGTCAAGACCAATTTCGGGGAAAAACGGGCATACGCCCTGCTCCGCAATCTTGAAAAGGCAACGATAGACCTGGTGCTGCTGAGCAAGCGGATTATCATGCTCACCCGTGAATTTGAAGATGCCTATCTGATAAAAGAGGAAAAGGGAGGAGGAATGATATGGTGGCGAAAATCAACAGAGGCGTTTCCCTTTACGGGGCAATCGTCTATAACCAGCAGAAAGTGAATGACACCACCGCGCGTATCATTGCGGGAAACCGTATGATTACCGATGTGGCAGGCAATCCGGATCGTGTCATGCAGCAGACCCTTTTGGGCGTTTGACAACTACCTCCTCGCCAACAAGAACACGGAAAAGCCCATCCTGCATATTTCCCTGAACCCTTCTGTAGATGACCGCCTCACTGATGCCCAATTCGCGGAATTGGCAAAAGAGTATATGCAGCGAATGGGCTACGGTGACCAGCCCTACATCGTATATGTACACGAGGACATCAGCCGCAGGCACATCCATATCGTATCCACTTGCGTGAACGAGAAAGGGGAAAAGATTGACGATGCCTACGAGTGGAACCGCTCGATGAAAGCCTGCCGGGAGCTGGAAAAAGAAATTCGGGTTGAAGCAGGTGGAGGACAAGCGGAAGGAGTTGCTGGAGCCGTACATGAAGAAGGCGGACTACCAAAGCGGTGATGTGAAACGGCAGGTTTCCAATATCGTGAAGAGCGTGTTCGGCTCGTACCGTTTCCAGTCTTTTGGCGAATTCAGCGCCTTGCTTTCCTGTTTCAATATCGAGGCGAAACAGGTCAGGGGCGAGTTCGATGGTACACCCTATAACGGTATCGTCTATATCATGACTGACGATACGGGAAAACCGGTATGCACACCCATCAAGTCTTCCCTTATCGGGAAACGGTACGGTTACGAGGGACTGGAAAAGCGTATCGGGTACAACGCCCGTGAATACAGGAACAAGAAATGGCAACCGAAGATACGGAACGAGGTGGCACTTGCCATGCACGGATGCCGTGGAGACAGGGACGAGTTCGTCCGTCTGCTTGCCGGAAAAAGGCATTGATGCGGTATTCCGTGAAAATGACGAGGGACGTATCTATGGAGCGACTTTCATCGACCACAAGAACCGGGAGGTGTACAACGGCTCCCGGCTCGGCAAGGAGTTCTCGGCAAATGCCTTCGAGCGGTTGTTCAACAGTCCGGTCAATATTCCCGATTTGGACGCGCCTGTGCCTGACCTTGACCGGCAAGGCGGTTTCTCCTCCGATATGGAAAGTTCCATCGAGCAGGCTTTCGGAATCTTCGGCATTGAAACCAACGGTCCCGACCCGCAGGAAGAGGCTCTTGCCCGCAGGCTGCAACGCAAGAAGAAAAAGAAGCGCCGCTCCCGTGGAGTATCCTGATTACAGAAATTTATAAACGAACCATTAAAATTATATCATTATGCAACAAGAAGATGATTTGAGAGGACTGGCCAAGGTCATGGAGTTCATGCGTGCCATATCCATCGTGTTTATTGTCATCCACGTCTATTGGTACTGCTACCGTTCATTCGTGGATATGGGTATCAATATCGGGGTAGTCGACAGGATACTCCTGAATTTCCAGCGGACGGCAGGGGCTTTTCAGCAACCTGCTAATAACAAAGGTCTTTGCCGTCATATTCCTCGCCCCTCTCGTGCTTGGGGTACAAAAGGCGTAAAAGAACCAAAAAGATGACATGGCAGAAAATATATGCCTCTTTTCCTTGCCGGACTGGTGCTGTTTTTTTCATGAACTGGTGGATGCTCGACCTGCCGCTCAGTCCGATGGTCAATGCCGCCTTGTACACGGCAACACTTACAGCCGGGTATATCCTGCTGCTGATGTCCGGCGTGTGGATAAGCCGGATGCTGAAGAACAATCTCATGGAAGATGTGTTCAACACGGCCAATGAGAGCTTCATGCAGGAGACACGGCTCATGGAGAATGAGTATTCCGTCAACCTGCCGACAAAGTTTGTCTATCAAGGCAGGGAATGGGACGGATGGATCAATATAATCAACCCCTTCCGCGCTACCATCGTGCTTGGAACGCCCGGTTCGGGCAAGAGCTACGCGGTAGTAAACAATTACATCAAACAGCAGATTTCCAAAGGATTCTCTCTTTATCTGTATGATTATAAATTCGATGACCTTTCCATTATAGCCTATAACGAACTGCTGAAAAATCTTGATAAATACAAGGTCAAACCGGAATTTTTATGTCATAAATTTTCGACGACCCGCGACGCAGCCACCGGTGCAATCCCATCAACCCGAAATTCATGGTGGATATCAGTGATGCCTACGAATCGGCATACACCATACTCTTAAATTTGAACAAGACCTGGATACAGAAACAAGGTGATTTCTTCGTGGAATCCCCGATTATTCTTTTGGCGGCTATTATATGGTATTTGCGCATCTATCAGGACGGTAAATACTGCACGTTCCCTCACGCGATAGAATTTCTGAACAAGCCGTATGCCGATATTTTCACTATTCTTACCTCGTATCCGTCTTTGGAAAACTACCTATCCCCGTTCATGGACGCCTGGCAAGGGGGCGCACAAGACCAGTTGCAAGGCCAGATAGCAAGTGCGAAAATCCCGCTTTCAAGAATGATTTCCCCCACAGCTTTACTGGGTGATGACCGGCGATGATTTCACACTCGACCTGAACAACCCCGAGCACCCCAAAATCCTGTGTGTCGGCAACAATCCCGACAGGCAGAACATCTATTCCGCAGCCCTCGGATTGTATAACAGCCGTATCGTGAAATTAGTGAACAAGAAGGGGCAACTCAAATCATCCATCATCATAGATGAGCTGCCGACCATATATTTTCGCGGCATCGACAACCTGATTGCCACCGCCCGTAGTAACAAGGTGGCGGTCTGTCTCGGCTTTCAGGACTTCTCGCAGTTGACCCGTGACTACGGTGAGAAAGAAGCGAAGGTCATCCAAAACACAGTGGGCAATATCTTCAGCGGTCAGGTTGTGGGAGAAACAGCAAAGAATCTTTCGGAACGCTTCGGAAAGATACTCCAACAGCGGCAGTCCATTTCCATCAACCGGCAGGACACCTCCACCTCCATCAACACACAGATGGACTCCCTCATTCCGGCATCGAAAATCGCCAACCTCTCACAGGGTACGTTCGTGGGCAGCGTAGCGGACAACTTCGGGGAAGAAATTGACCAGAAGATTTTCCATGCCCGCATTATTGTCGATAACGAGAAGGTAGCGGCGGAAACCAAAAAGCCTACAAGAAAAATACCCGTCATCAACGAATTCAGGGATGCGGACGGCAACGACATCATGCAACAGCAGATAGACCGAAACTATTCCCAGATAAAAGCGGACGTGGTGCGGATAATCGAGGATGAGATAACCCGTATAAAGAACGACCCTGATTTGAAACACCTGATACCACAGGAAGAAAATGACAAGGATAATGAATAGCCATTGAAAGGCCGCTTTTTTATTTCAGCCTGCAAAGGTCGTCCCGTGCCTTTTGGATTGAGCAAGCAAGGTCGAGCCCCTACGGGTTTTCGAGGAAAATCTTCCGCGCTTCGCTTGCGGTATTTTCCCCGAAAAACCTTGCACAATCCGACACGGAACGGTAAGGCAGGCGAGAATAAAATACCGGCTCGCCGAGCCGTGGATGTTTAACTTAAAAAAAAGAAATTATGGGCAGAAGCAACTTCACACCGATGAAAAGATTCCATGAGATTCTTGACAATTATGGTCTGAAACTGATGGAGGTGGGAACCAACCACCTGAGAGTATTTTTGGCAACCGGAAATTGTTCGACTACTATCCGCTGAGAATGAAACTGTTTGATTACCGGCAGTGGCAGCAACTGACCTATCCGTCGGTCATGGACGGTACGGACAAATGGGAAACGGAACTGGAAGGAATCATCAACAGCCTTATGGTATCACCGCAATAAACATTGACATTATGCACAAGAAAAACAGACAGACGCTCGTTTGGGATAACATTCCTGAATGGGCGATTTTCGCATTGGAGTACGGCATCGAGGAAGAATTGTTCCTGCCGAACGAGGATTTGGAAATGATAAGCCGGTTCATCGGCGAGAATTTCCCGAACGGCTACACGATGAGTGTGGATTGGGAATCATGCACGGAGTTCAACCCACGTCCGGCATTCGGGAAACCGTGCAAGACTCACAAGGTGACTTTTGTAACAAACTAAAACTACCTGCTATGAGAAAGATAACATTAAAAGCGAATACAATTCTATCCCGAAGGATTATCGCGGGCCTTGGACTGTGGAGCGTTGGGACTTACCCAATTGGGGGGAAATACGCGAAAAACACATGGGAAAGAAAGCGCACCATGATGGTGTATGACAAGGGAACGTGCCTGTTGGTGGAAGGACTCGGATTTGAAATCGTAGACGATAGCACTTGGAAAAAGCCGGAGGAAGTCAAGAAAGAAATAGGTAGTCATTACCTGAAATTCTACAGCGAGCAAGAATGTGAACCTCATTATGCGGACTGCATTATCCGGTGGTGCGACACGTTGGAAACGGAAGTAGTGAGGATTGCGCTGGTGATGGATTCCGACAACGAGAAGGATGATGAGATATTCTTCTACTGCGACAGCTTGGAAGATTTGAAATCACTGGCGGACAAAGGTAAGGAGGATTTCATCATAGCCGGATGCATTGGTTTCGGGATATACGAAGAACTGTTACTAACAACTTAAAACATCGGATATGAGAATCGAATGTCAGGGACATTATGAAAAGACCGTCATCAAGTATGCTGAGAGCATCGGTGACGAAACGCTGAATAAATGTATCGAGCGGCTCAAGCAATGGGAAGCCAATTCCAATGGCAGGTGCGAAATAGAATTGTACTATGATTCCTCGCCATATTCATTCGGTTTCGCAGAAGTGGCGAAAGATGGGACAAAAGGAATTGTCGGAGGGCTGCTCTATCATGGCAAGCCGGACCGATCCTTTGCCGTAATGATTGGAGGACCGTTTCACGGGTGGAGCATACATACCTAAATTGTATAGTACCATACACAGTATTGAGTCAAAAAGTGCAGAGGTAATCATAAACTGATTACCTCTGCACTTTTTGACTCTCAAGCTTTATTTTTTAATGGCTGTTTCATGATTTCAAAAATCAGAAAACCAAAAATTCTTATTAACGAAATTAAAATTCAATTTTTGCAGAAAAACCACAAAATTCAACTATTAAATTCCTATATAGCAAATTTAGGTAACAGCAATATCTCTTTCTCGCGGTGTGACTTTGATGGAAATGACTTGGGTAGGTTCAGTTGGCAAGGTAGCAGTTTCATTTCACCAGATTGAATCAAAAGCGCATTGTCATTTAATTCACGTCCAAGTTTTTCTTCCCAATCATATATGACGAACATTCCCTTTCTAAAAAGTTCAACCCCGTCTTTGCTATTTGTCACAATCAAACCATCTTTGCCGAACCTGACAGACCAGTCACAGCCATGTTCTTTATATTCAAATGTGCTGTCATAACTGACGGTTTCTCTTGCCAATCAGCCTGCCGATAAGGATATCCACATTTGTATATGGATTTCTGTTGTAAACAGGTTCTTCCGTGTTCGCGTCACTTTCAGCCCTTAACCTGCAAGCATTGACCATCCCTTTCAACAGATTATCCTTGACAAGAGGGAATGTTGATTCTGAAGATTTGGTTTCCTGCCAATATCCTTGTTTTCTTGCGTAACCGTTTATGCAGTTCTTGCCGCCACAGTCTTTTTTCGGGCTCTTTTCCAGTGCCGCATTCAAATATGTGTTTCTTGCCCCGGATCTTTTCCCCGCATTCCGTCTCATTGAAACAATAGTAAATGTACTCAAAATGGAGAAGCAGATAATATTCAAAGCTGCGGCTGGAAAATGCGATATTGACTTTCTTCCCGTCAATTACCTTATCGGCTTCAGCCAAGGCTTCTTCATGCTTCGGATGCTTGTCTTTGTCATAGACAGCCCAAGATTCGTCAACCCCTTCCGACAAGATTTGCCGTGCGTACAAGACCCACTTTAACGGTGGGGCTCCGGTTATTACCACATCTTCAGCGGCGTCTTTCCCGTCTGTCTTGATTTTGCGTTTTTTTCCCTTTGTAACTGCCTCTGGGGGAATTATCCGTTTCTTCATCCTGTGGAATGTGAGGCTGTGGAATGGTGCGGACATCCATGCCGTCATTGTCTTTACAATACAGGTCGCACAGGCTCGTAAAGAATAGCGGCTCGGTCTTGTCCCCTTCGCACACTATCCTGATTACATAGTTGCTGTGACGTGTATTTTCGTTATTTCTTGCCATCCTCCACAAAGAGTTTTTCCAATGATTGCAATGAAGGCACTCCTCCAAATTTGTTGTTCAAATACCATTTGGCAAACAGGGTATCTTCCCTCACATCATCAAAGTCCGAAAGTGTGAACATTTCCGATACGCCGAACTTGTCTTTCTCCGTAAACCAGACCTGGTCCTTACGGATGGTATTTTGGTCAAGAAGGTTTACATCATGCGTAGTGAAAACCAACTGCGCATCCTTCTTGTTTATCCGTCCATTCCTGAATATATCAACAATCAACTGTGTAATGTAAGAGTGAAGACCGGAGTCCATCTCGTCCACCAAAGAACGGACTGCCACTCTGCAACGCCTGCAATATATGGCAACCGATGATGAACAACGCCCTTGTTCCAAAGGATTCCTCCTTCAATGGCAAATCAGTCTTTCCGATGTTTTCGCCATCCTTGTATAACCCATGCTGGCTTGTTACTTCCACATCGCCGCTTCGCTTTTCCAATTGAAAATCTGCCAGTCCGGTATCCGCGAAAGCCAGAAATTCAGCAAGCATCTTCTTGTTGTCAGGACGGGAATAGAGCCACCTGAGTATTTCCTTGTCTTCCCCAAGTACGGTATCTTCATGGAAACCGTTGGAAATAACCATATCCGCCAAATACTTTGCGGCATTGGTTATAGGCTCGCAGGGCGTATCCTTCAAGAACTTTGAAATCAACAGCTGGTTCTTGAATACGTTGAACGGTTTTGGACGTGGAAAGACTTGAACCGAACTTGATGGTGTCCGATTCCTTATCCTTCGGAAGCAATGCGCGTTCATAAAGTAACGTCTGCTTGCCGTTAGGATAGGATAGGATATCAATGACTCAGATTCGATTTGCAGTCTGGAAAAACAGACTTCATACTTATACCTTACTCTTTTTGTGCAATAAACTCCATAGAGAATTTATCGGTGCGTCTGCCGTTGCACTGTCGAACTTGAAAAGGCTGGTACAAGCGATATCTTCACCGACACGGTTATCCAGATTCAATACCCAACGCCTGAAACCGTACAGGAATTTTATAATGTTGGTCTTTCCTGAAGCGTTGGCACCAAAATCAAGGAAATTTTCAATGCCTTTTTTGTTACCCTCCGCTTTAGTTTCAACCTCACACAGATTTTCGACCTTTGCTTTTGAAGAGGTCGGTTCGGTTGTAAACGAGCATGTGCCCCTTGAACGAACGATAATTCTTAAATTCTAAGTTTAATATCATAATTCTGCTACTTTTCTGCAAAAAATAGCGTTTTTAATTTCTCATGGACAACTTTTTTATCCGATTTTTACGGATAATCCGTAAAAATAAGACTTAAATCGGGGATGTTCATTTCTAAGCCATGTTCATTAAAAATGAACTATACCATAAAAATGAACATGAAAAGTACCGCTTCCATGCAATGATTATGCGAAAGTAATGATTTTCTGACTATTTATATGCACCCGTTACACTTTTTCCATATCATGCAAGAGCTTGTTTCCATATTCTTCTATAAATAACCATCCTAAGTCACGCTTCACTCACTAAGTCCCTTTGAGAAGATAACTCGGAGGACGATACCTTTCACGTTCAGGCCTCCGGTTTTTCGCGCAAAAAATTCCCTGCGGTAATTTTTCTTCGAAAAAACGTTCCGGTATCGTCGTCCGAGTTGGGTGAAAAGGTCAGGGACTTAGCAAGCGAAGCGACCTACGACGCATAGGACAAGGTCAAGACAAAAAACTGATGGCGGTATTTTACAAAATCAGGCCGTCTCAATTGGAACATTTTTTAATTACTAAATCATTTTTCCTTTCAGCCGCCTGTCTTATGAAAAAATACAAGGAAGTGGGGACAAAAGCAGCTCGCTCTCAACTCTGCATAATACAGGTTTCCTTTTTTCTACTTCGTCCCCTTTCCCTGCCTCGGTTTCTCTATGCCTCCCCGTACCTTGTTCCGCCCTTTTTTCTTCCGTTTTTCCCTTTTTTTTGTCCTCGTGCTGTCACCCCTGCGGTGAAACGTGATGACAAGCGATGTAATGTGTAGTACAACGTGTTGTAAACCAATTATTTATCAAAATTTGCTATATATATTTGCGGTGACAATAGTAGTTATCAACTCCTAAAAACTCAAAGTTATGGCAAAGAAAAATGTGAGGGACGAACCCCTGAAGCCGCAAGTGAGCGAGAACGAACAGATGAGTGACATCGTGTTCATACTCGACAAGATGGAACTGATTTTACAGGCGGTGTCAAAAATCGGAAAGGACGGGAAATACAGCACCGTTCCGGCAGACAAGGAACACAGCAATTCCTTCCCTGAAAATCGACCGGTACGCCAACATGTTCGAGAATTTCGTGAAAAACTTCTGGAGCCAGCTCAAAGACCCGACCCGTTTCGGCATCCTCTCAGTCAAGGCGGATACGCTGGACAGCCCGGAAGTGAAGCAGGCCATCAGAAGACCTCGCCGCCGGAAAGCAGACAAAAGCCGTGGAAGACTTCCTCAAAAAACACGAAATCGTTCCACGCGACAAGGAAAACCAAAGTATCAACAATCAAAATCAAGAAGAAATGGCAAAAAGAAAAATGAGACACAGCAGCAGGCCGCCCAAGGTGACGGCACGCAGCAACCCAAGTACCGCTACAACGAGTCCATGATCAACTGGGAGGAACTGAAGAATTTCGGACTTTCCCGTGGATACCTCATGGAGCGCGGTCTCCTGACCAGATGCTCAGGGGCTACAAGACCAACCAGGTGGTACCCATCAGCATGAATTTCGGCTCCGCCGTATTACGTACCGATGCACGACTGTCATTCCAGCAGTCCGTGGAGGCCCTATCGTATTAGGTATCCACGGCATCCGCCAGAAACCCGAACTCGAACGCCCGTACTTCGGTCACATCTTCTCCGAAGAGGACAAGAAGAACCTGTTGGAGACAGGCAACATGGGACGTGTCGTGGAACTGAAAGGGCGCAACGGCGAATACATCCCTTCTTTCATCAGCACGACAAAGCTCACCAACGAGGTGGTCGCCATGCGCGCGGAAAAACGCCTACATCCCGCAAGAAATCAAAGGTGAAACTGACCGACCAGGAAATCAACGACCTGCGGGAAGGCAAGAAGGTGTTCATCGAAGGCATGATTTCCAATAACGGCAAAGGAGTTCGACGCCCACATCCAGGTCAACGCCGAACGCAGAGGCATCGAATACATCTTCGAGAACGACAAGCTCTTCAACCGCCAGTCATTGGGCGGCGTGGAACTTACCAAGCAGCAGATTGAAGACCTCAACGCGGGCAAGGCCATCTTCGTGGAGGGGTATGGAGCGCAAGGACGGTGAGTTGTTCTCCTCGTATGTCAAGCTGGACGAGGCCACGGGCAGATGCTTCCTACAATCGCTAACCTGATTCCCCGGAGGGGAGCGCGCGTGAAATTTACATTCCCATGGAGATTAACGGCGTGAAGATCACCGCCGAGGAACAGCAGCAACTGCGCGAGGGCAAGGCCATCTTCCTCAACGACATGGTGAACCGTAAGGGTGAGGAGTTCTCCTCCTTCATCAAGGCGGACCGGAGACGGGACGCCTGAGTTACTTCACGCACGCCGGACGGCTTCGAGCAGCGTGCCGAGTTCAAGATACCGGAAAAGGTATGGGATGTGAAACTGACGAGAAACCAGCGTGCCGACCTCCAGAGCGGCAAGGCGGTACTGGTCGAGGGCATCAAAGGCTTTACGATGGAAAGACCATCTCGCAGTATGTCAAGGCGAACTTCAACCAGGGCAGGCTGGACTTCTGCAACGAGAACCCGACCGCAAGCGTGATGCATCGCAGCGCAACGTGGTGGCGAACGCCCAGAAGCAGGGACAGGAACAGGCTGGCCGCAAATCCAAGGGGGCAAGCATTGCCTGAGCGTGAATCAGAATGAATGTCAAATCAAAAAAAAAAAACAGGAATATGAACGTAAACAATAAAAACAACACGCCATTCAAGGCGGAAGACGTGAACTGGGAAGAACTCGCGGGAATCGGTATACTGAAGGACGAGCTGGAAATGTCGGGGGAACTTGACACGCTTCTCAAGGGGGAAAAGACAGGAGTGATGTCGCTCAGCCTCGTGCTGCTGGGCGTGGACGTGGTGATGGACGCCACCCTGCAACTGGTGCGCAAGGACGACGGGGCACTGATTGAAATCCTCGGTGTCAAGCCGGTGGCTTGACAAACGCCCATCCATTATAACAAGTAAAAATGTCAAACCGCCGTTTCCGTTTTCCGGTTCCGGTAGCGGGGAACGGCTTAAATTTTATCCGAACATGAAAGAAGCAATCATAGCAGAAAAACCGAGTGTCGGCATGGATATAGCCCGTGTGGTCGGGGCTACCGACAAGAAAGACGGCTACTGTACAGGCAACGGGTATATGGTCACGTGGGCGTTGGGACACCTGGTGTCGCTCGCCATGCCCGGTGCGTATGGCTACACGAAAACCTCCGCCGAAAACCTCCCGATGCTGCCGGACCCGTTCCGTCTGGTGTCCCGCCAGGTCAGGACGGACAAAGGGATGGTGACGGACATCGCCGCCGCCAAACAACTGAAAATCATCGACAGCGTGTTCGACCGGTGCGACAGCATCATCGTGGCTACCGACTGTGCCCGTGAAGGGGGGAACTTATCTTCCGCTGGATATATTCCTACTTAGGCTATACCAAACCGTTCAAACGCCTGTGGATCTCCTCTCTCACCGACGAGGCCATCCGCGAGGGTTTGGCGAACCTCCGGGACGGCAGCGACTACGACAGCCTGTATGCCGCCGCCGACTGCCGGGCAAAGGCGGACTGGCTGGTGGGCATGAACGCGAGCCGCGCGTTGGCGATAGCTTCCGGCTCGGCGAACAACTCCATAGGACGTGTACAGACCCCGACGCTCGCCATGATATGTGCCCGCTTCAAGGAGAACCGGAATTTCGTCTCTACCCCTTACTGGCAGCTGCACCTCACGCTGAAACGGCAGGACGCGCACCGCATGTTCATCCACACGGAAGAGTTCAAGGAGAAGGATGCGGCAGAGGCGGCATACCGGAAAATCACTTCCGGTTCTGTGGCAACAGTCACTGGGTCGGAACACAAGAAGACTTTCCAACAGGCCCCGCTTCTGTACGACCTGACCACGCTTCAGAAAGATTGCAACGTCCATTATGACCTGACAGCGGAGAAGACCCTCTCCATCGCCCAATCCTTGTATGAAAAGAAGCTTATTTCTTATCCGAGGACGGGAAGCCGCCATATCCCGGAGGATGTCATGCTGTACATTCCTTCCTTGCTGGGAAAAAGTGGTTTCCATGCCGGAATTCAGGGGAATACGGACAGTCTTTCGACCTGTCCAGTCTGAATACCCGCAGCGTGGATGACACGAAAGTGACCGACCACCATGCCCTTATTATCACGGGTATCATCCCCGAAGGGTTGTCCGAGGCGGAATCTACCGTTTACACCCTGATAGCCGGAAGGATGCTGGAAGCATTCTCGCCACCCTGCGAGAAGGAACTTTTGGTCATGGAATGTGCCTGCGAGGAATGGCGTTCCGTTCCCGCTCTTCCTCCATTGTCAGACCGGGCTGGCGCGGCGTGTTCGCCAGAAAGGAGGACAGAGAGAGAGGACGAGACCGGAACGTGACGGGGGGACGGCGGAGTTTGCCGAAGACGAGACCGTTCCGGTCATGGGACATGGATTGGCGCAGAAGAAGACCCTGCCCAAGCCGCTGTACACGGAGGCCACGCTGCTGGCGGCGATGGAGACCTGCGGGAAAAACATCACGGACGAACAGGCCGAAGGAGGCCATCAAGGATTTGGGCATGAGGCACCGCCACCCGTGCCGCCATCATTACCACCCTTGTCAAACGTGACTATATCGCCCGCTCCGGCAAAAGTATCATCCCGACCGAAAAAGGGATGTATATCTATGAGGCGGTGAAGGGACATGCGTGTGGCGGACGTGGGACTGACGGGAAGCTGGGAGAAGACCCATGGCGCAGGTGGAGGGGCATACCCTCGATACGGAAACCTTCATGCAGTCCATCCGGGATTACACCCGCAGGGCAACCGAAGAGATCCTGCGTCTGGAATTCCCGGCCATGCAGGAAAGGGCGTTCACCTGCCCCAAGTGCAAGACGGGGAAAATCATCCTCCGTTCCAAAGTGGCCAGGTGTGCCCATGACGGGTGCGGGCTGCTGGTGTTCCGCCGTATCCTGAACAAGGAACGACCGACACCCACATGGAACAGCTTTTTCTCCTCCGGCACCACCAGACTCATCAAGGGGTTCAAGGGGAAGAAAGGCGTACCGTTCGATGCCGCCGTCACTTTCGATGCGGAATACAACACGGTATTCTCGTTCCCGAAAACCGGGAACGGAAAGAAAAAATAACACCGTCATTCCAATTCGCGGGCAAAGGTAGCGCACCGCCTTTTTCCACCGGCAAGGTCAGGCCCTCCGGGTTTCGGGGAAAATCATCCTCGCGCCGCTCCGGTATTTTCCCTCGAAAACCTTGCCTGTGGAGGCGGTACGCATCCCGGCCCTTGAAATTGGAAAAGACTGTTTCACCCGTTAATATCGGAATGTCATGAAAACAAGGGAATATATCGACAAGATTCAAGCGAACAGATGGGTACGGACCATCGCATTGGGCGTTGCAGCCTTCATCGTGTTCAGTTATATGTACACACGGGGCATATCCCCGTGTGGGCTGCGGTAGCCATCGTGTGTTTCAGGGGATTCTTCAGGTTCCTGTACCGGATAGCTTGCCTTCTGGTGGCTGCGGCCATACTTTTCTGCATACTCAGTTTTCTGGTATCCTGACAATATTTGACCATGAAACATAACTGCCATACAAAATCAAGTGGAACCTTACAGAACAGGGCTGTCTTCCGGGACGGTTTTTTGTTTTCCGCCCTCTGTGGAACCGGAAACCATAACGACAGGGATAAAAGGAAAGGGATGAAAACACAGACTTGGCATACCGGAAACTACCGGGCAAAGTTGGCAAATGCCTTTGTTCGGACGGCAGGTCAAGCTTGCGGTTTCGAAAAAATCATCGCCGGAGGCTTGCGGTATTTTTCCCGAAAACCTTGCCTTACCGAAGGCATCTGCCGTCGGGCCCTTGTAGTTCACGGGCTGCCAAAGCCCGAATATTCACAATTAAAAAAATAAAGAGACATGAACCAAGCATTTGCAACAAGCGCACCGCCGGCTCCCATGAGGATGCCCATGCCGGTAACGAGAAGAAAAAGGACGGTGGAACCCGAACCTGCCGTCAAGTTCCCGCCACGGGGGACGACAGGACCGGTACACATTTCCACCCTGTTGAACCCGATACTGGAAATCAGCCGCCATCCCGACAGGAACAGGCTGCTGGCCAAACTGTTCAGTGAAGAATAAAACCCAGTAATAACTTTTAATACATCAAATTATGTTTTTTAGCCAGCAATCCACCAGATGATGACCGAAGGCGTGGATTCACGCTTGTCATCCGCAAAGCGAACGGACAACTGACAGTATCCTACTGCCGAAGTCGAACGGGCTGAAGGACGAAGCCCAGAACCACCTCGTACCACTGACCGTCAGCGGGCTGCCGCAGGAACTGGACGCCGGCTTGCAAGCCGTAGCACGTCCTATACAGAAGACTACCGGACTGATTTCCAACATGGCGCAATTCGAGGCGCAGGCTGAGAAGGCAGCGTCCGAGAGCAAGGCTGCCAAGGAGACCAAAGCGAAGGAAACGAAAGAGGAAAAGGAGAAGCGGGAGAAGTACGAGAAACATTTCAAGAAAGCGGAGGAACTGATCGCCGCCAAGAACCACAAGGGAGGCGGTTACCGCGCTCGGGCAGGCATCACCGTCTTTACGCCAAACCACAGGACCAGAAGAAAATCGACGAGATGGTGGCGGAACAGACAAAGGCGATGAACAAGGGCAGCCTGTTTGAAACTGATGGATGAACCGGCTCCACAGCCACAACAGCCGCAGGCACAACCGGCAAAGCCGCACCCCAACAACCACGGCAGGCTCCACAATATCCTCCGCAACCGCAGGCGCAGCGACCGATGGCAACGCAGGCTCGGCGGACAGCAGAGACCGGCAGCCGGCCCTCAGCAACAGCAGGCAATGGCCGCCGCAACAACCGCCACAAGGACCGGGACAAATTACCAGCCACAGTCGCAACCCTACATGGGACAGCAGCCCGTGCCGCAACAGGCTCCACAACCCGCACAGGAGGATACCATGGGACACATTGGCAGGAGCCGGCACAGCACCCGGAAGAACTGGTCCCACATTACCATGTCGGAGAGGATGAACCAAATTACCGTCCGGAGGATTACGAGGAATATCCCGATTTCCCTGCAGTCCATGTTAGAAAATCATGTCTCACAATATCAAGCAGTATAAGATTATGGCACTCGAAATAACAGGAATGACGCGCTCATTCACATTCAAAGAAAGGCAGCGGAATGGTAATGCTCGATGATCCCAACCCGTCGGACAGCCCCGAAATGGTCATGAGCTATTACTCCAACTTCTACCCGGAGCTGACAACGGCAACGGTACACGGACGGTCATCAAGGACGACAAAGCCGTGTACGAGTTCAAGACCACCATCGGGGACCCAAAGGATAGGAAGCATGAAGAAGGAACGAAAGAAAAAGAACAACAAGAAAAGCCATGTGTACCATTGGACGAACAACAGTCAAGGCAGCTGGCGAAGCTCATCATCGGTCAGACGCAAAGGCATGTACGGTACGGCGTGAACAGGGAAGAACGGATTGCGGCTCCAAGCGGGGCCGTAATTCTTTTCTAAGCACAGCCTTCATACCGCTGGCACAGAATAATCTTACCGTGGATTGTTACGACAGCGGCGAATGCAACAGTATAAACGTAATCACGCGGGATAACTACGAATTCCTGCGTGATTCGTATTCAGGTATTCCCTGCTGTTGCAGAAGGAAGGAGTACACACGCCCGGAAACAGTGTCGGGGAAGGCATTGCCAATCTGTACGATGAAATGAACACGCTTGTCGGTGACGAACTGCATGTCAACATCGAGCAGGAAGCCGGCAGGCTTTTCTTCCGGCTGTGGAAATACCACAAGTGGGGAAGTTTCACGCTGTATTACTTTCCGGTGAAGTTTCTGGAATCGCTCAACCCTGTCTTGAGGAGGATTGCCATTACCTTTATCCATAAACTGATGAAAGCAAACGGCATTGATACATTCGTGGATTACGAAGAATCGGACTTTTTGTTTGAAATGCTTTCGGAGGATGACGGCAGCGACCCGGAGGAGTGGAAAGAACGCATGAAACTGCTGAACTCCTATCAGGAAGGAAAAAATCAGCAGGCTGCTCAAACGGGTGGAATCGAAATCCTACTACAAGAACCTGCCGAAAGCACTGGATACATACGAACCCCGAAACGGGTTTGAACAGCCTTTGGTCGATGCGATGAAACGGGGTCTCCCCCTTGTTTCTGACGCCTGCACGGGGCATCATGCAATACGCTTATGACGCCTATTACTCGGAGAATCCGGACTTCCACCCGATGTACCTGCAACAGCAGATAAGGGTCGTGTATGATATCAACGACATCGTATCCGACTATCTCCTTGACTATTATAATTCTTACAGCAGGGAGACCTACGACATCACTCCGGTGACCGTCCGCGACCTGTCGCCCGATACCGAAGAACTGTTCAGCATGGACGATTACCCGGAACGGTTCTTTCGGTGGGCGGACGAATTCATATCTTTAATCAGTTGAATTATGTTGGAAACGAATGAACTTACCCAAAAATTGAGGACGCTGCTCCATCCGAGGGCGGCGTTGATTGCCTATTCAGGCGAGAAAGACAACTCTTATGCCTCTGACAACAACTATTTTGTTGAGATAAGGGATATAGACGATAACGGAATGATGGGAGAAGGCCGGCCCGCCACGGTGGATTTCATGAACGAACTGGTGCGCGGTTATTCCGAAAGCCACAGCACCACGCCATACGGCGATTCCGCCCAATATGCTGTGGTGCGACCCGCGCAAGGGCAGTGAGAGGTATATCTGGTACAACTCCCCACAGAAACGGATGATGTTTTTCAAGGAATCCCTTCAAGTAGAGAAATGCAAAATACAACCTGCCGGGAGTCATTTACGTGGCAGGTGTCAGTTCGTTGAGTATATATGCTTACAAGGACAAGAAACTGACGGAAAAGACGGAGCTTTATGCCGCACCGTTCTTCAACGTGACAGGGGCAAATGTCTGTCTGGGTTCCGCTAAAATAGACAAGCCGAGAGATTTGACCTACAAAAACCTGTTGGAGTATTGGGAGAAGAAGTTCTGGCTGACGGAGTTCTCGCACTTGGGCGGCGGAGGCAACCCGACCAGATCCAACCTGGTACTGGTGACGAAAGCCGCCAAGGACAAGCTTTTCAACCTCGACGAACTGAAACCTTTGAATAACTTGAAACTGAAAGATATATTGAAATGAAAAGAGTACACTACATAGACAACTATCTGCTGAACCCGCAACACCCGGTCACGGTGAATCTGATAGGCGCGGGAGGAACCGGCTCGCAGGTATTGACCTGTCTGGCACGGCTGGACGTGACATTGCGGGCACTCGGACATCCGGGATTGTTCGTGACACTTTATGACCCGGACATAGTGACGGATGCCAACATCGGCCGTCAGCTTTTTCGGCAGTTCCGACCTGGGCTGAACAAGGCGCAATGCCTGATTACCCGTGTGAACAATTTCTTCGGCAATGACTGGAGTGAAAGCGGTACCGGATATTTTTCCCGACCGTGCTGAAAGATGCCAGACGGGATGACATGGCGAATATCACCGTCACATGTACCGACAACATCAAGTCACGGCTTGACTTATGGAACGTATTGAAAGCCGTGCCCGCCTCGAATTACCGTGATTACGAGACACCGCTTTACTGGATGGATTTCGGGAATACGCAAAACACGGGGCAGGTTGTATTGGGAACCATACCCAAGAAAATGAAACAGCCCGCTTCCGAGTTGTACAAGACTGTCGATTCGTTGAAGGTCATTACCCGGTTCGTGAAATACGCAAGAGTGAAGGAGACGGATTCTGGGACCGAGTTGCTCCTTGGCGGAGGCGTTGGAAAAGCAGGACTTGTTCATCAACTCCACGCTGGCACAACTCGGCTGCAATATCCTGTGGAAGATGTTCCGTAACGGGATGTTGGAACATCACGGGCTGTTCCTAATTTAGAAACGATGAAAGTGAATCCGATAATAATATAACTTGTTTAAAAAACGAGGATGAGCCAAATGCAAATTTTGTAAAATCAAAATTAAACGAACATAATTTCACTTTTTACGCACATGTTAATAATTACCTGTCAATCCATTCTTTAAGCCTCTGCGTGTACCGCATTTCTCCTCACTTGTATTTCCGTCTTCGGATAACCTTTCAAACGGATAATCAACTTTCCTCCAAAATATTACCGAGGAACAAAACGTGCTCTACATTGATAATATATTGGCGGTTTGCCCGGAAGAAATAGTCGGGATTCAGTTGGTGTTCAAGTTCAGCAGCCTTGACACGTTTTGTGTGGCCACGTTTCGGAAGTGCCGTTGTTAAGACGGAGGTGTTTTTTGATGATGGGCAGACTTACCGAATAAAAGTTTTCGGCATTTCTATCTTTGACCTTTTATCACAAAGCAAAGCGTATCGTTCTGTGATATTTTAAGTCCTAAACCGGTTGATTCGATTGGGGACATCAAAGGTGACTTAAGATTGCTGACTGTTATATAATCATCGGACAGCTTTATGTCGATGACCAGCGGATGTTCAGATGAAAAAGCTGTTATGTTTTTATTGCGTTTTCCACAAGAAGCTGCAATACAGCCGGTGGAAGAAAACCTTTGCATTGTCTGACGCCCGACTTATTTTTTGCAATGACACCTTCGTCGTGGCGCACCTTCATCAAGTACAAGTATGAATCAAGAAACTTGATTTCGTCCGCGACAGGTATCAGATTCCGGTCCAAGTTGGTGATGATGTATCGGTATACTTTCGACAGATTGCTCAGGAATTTTCCGGCAAGTCCGCTATCCTCCTCAATCAGCTCCAACAGGTTGTTGAAGTTGTTGAACATGAAATGCGGATTGATTTGCAGTTTCAGGAATTGAGCTGTGACTGCAAGGCTATCTCCTTTTCTTTCATCAGTGCCATTTCGTGCCTGTTTCTCGTCGCGTCCTTGATGTAAGACTGAAGATAGAACGTGTTGGCATAGACGCTTGACAAGAATGTGGAAATCATGGCAAAAGTATATGCCCTTTCATGTTGAGGAGCTCGTCAAGAAGCCCGTTCCCGTTTTCACCCCATAAGAAATTGAACAAAGAAATCATGCCGAATGCGACAACGTTGTTCAGGGTAAAAAAGGCAGGAAGCATAGACAATCACCCACACATAGGATGTCCGAAAAGGCAATATCCTAAAGACCAAAAAGGAAAATCCTAAAGAGATGTAGGTAAATAGCATACAAAAACAGATAATCGATGATATAATCGGCTACCGTCATCTCTGGCAATGGCCGGCGGTTTCATCATCGAGTATAAACCACAGGATGAGGTAGAAAGATAAAGGAAACGGTCGATAACAACAGACCGTTCTTCCAATTCATTATTTTCATATTCTCGTTGGTCATATCGGATACAAAAGTTACTTCATATTCCGCAAAAATAGGGATTTACTTCTTTAGTTGATAGTATAAAACCGACTGAAACGGATAAAATCACCATTGAAGTGATGAAAATGAATGTTGAAACGGATGGAGTTGCACTTTATGTTTGCCGAAATACCATTTAGAAAATCTGTTTTTTCAAAATAAACCGCCTATTTGGGCGGTTCAGATATAAATTTATCCGTTTCAGCCGAATTTTACTGTTACAGCCAAAAGCAACACGGGTAATTTTGCATCCATATAGGGTAAATACCGCATGATAAAGTCTGAATCAACCAAATTTTTAAGTAGCATGAAACATTTAAGTTTTTTGAGAAGACATGCCAATATAGTATTCTGCTTACTTTTGTGTCTTGTCTATCAGAGAGCTGAATCTAAAGAATTGTTTTCAAACAATTTTTAGATACTTGCTATGTGTTAGCTATTGCAAATGTCGATTTAACAACGGATTTGCAAAAAAATATGAAGAGAGGAACATTGCAACGTCTGCGATTGTCGGATACAGCTTTAGTGATGATGAGGTGAAAATTTATTTGTTGGATGACAGGTAATGATTTTGATCTGTATTCTATCCAGAAAGGAGATAGCATAACTTTACATTATCCTCATACGTCACAAGAGAAAGAGAAGAAAGCAATAGCTATACATAATCACAGTTTCCAAGAACGTATCAGAAAGAATGATAGCATCTATATTGATATTGATTTTGGAATATTGAGAAGAAATTGAGTTTGCCCCCCTTCTTTTGGACGATGGCCTGTTCCTTAAATGGGAAATCGCAAAACGACGCTTTATAAAGCATATAGTAAAAGATAGCCAAGGCTTCCATAAATTAGATGTTGAGAACGAAGATGATTTACGTTTGTCCAAGCGTACATTCGGCCAGTTATATTGTATGTACATATTGGCACATAATGAGACCATGAGGCATGAAAAAGTAACTTATTTGTTTTTTTTATAAATGATTTTTGTATGAAGAAAATTTATTGACATTGCTTCTCGCCCCCTGCCATTCTGCATGGTGGCGAAAAGCACAAGATTTCAGAGTGGGAATAACGGAGGTTACAATCTCAGTTCTCCAGGTTACAAATCTCAGTCCGGTTTTCATGTCGGTGTAAAGGGAGAACTTGGTCTTCCTATAGTGACAAAAGGCCTTTACATGGACTTCGATTGATGCTCTCTTCACATGGCTGGAAGAGTCCGGGGATACTATTACGACGGTAACTATAACCCCTCTGCAGGCGAAAAACCGGACAAACCATCATCTGGCTATACTTCAGACAATAAGTGTACCCCTTTACTACCTGAATATTCCCATCCATATCGGTTACAAAGTTTCCCGTAGACGGAACGTCAGTTTGTTCATCAACGCTGGACCATATTTTAACATCGGCCTGTTTGGTAAAGCAAAAAGAAACCATCACTCCCGATAAAGGGAACTGCCACGACAAAAGAGATGGTAGGCAATGTGTTCAGTGACAAGATGCTTAATCGCTTCGATTGGGGGCTGGGATTCCGTGCCGGAACGGAGATTGCCCGCCATATCCAGCTTTCCATTGGGTATGATTGGGGACGAAGAATATAAACAAGAGTGGTGTGGGACAACAAGAACAGGACATTTGTGGCATCTTTGCGCTTATATGTTCTGGAAATAGGTATTCGCAAATGACAAAAAGCCATGAAAGTTTTCACGTATATCATGATGGTTGGGGCACTCTGTTGTTTGTTCTGCTGCTCTAAAGAAAAAAAGATGCACCAACAGGTGCTACATTCAATAAAACATTTGTTACTGGTTATTTGACACCCGAATCTATTGTCATATCAAAAATGAATTCAGGAATTAAAATCACGTTTAAGGGGGATTTGATTACTTCTGGTAGGAGTTTTGATGCTTTATCAATATATTACAATGATTTATCTTATAATAGATATACTATTGATGGACCACGTACGGCAATTAATGATAGTATATACAAGATTGAAGTCTACACTGTCGAGAATTTTGATGCATCGCATCCTGCTGGAAGTGATATTTCAGATTTGATAGAATGTAGGTATATTTCTTATTATGATTACATACAAAGTGGTTATAAGAAAGAAGATAAAGATGTTGGACAATATATAGATATGACAGAATATTGGGGAATTGAAGGAGCAAAGATGCTGAAAGATGAACTTACGAAAATAAATAATAGAAATACGAAGCTTATTGCACCAACCCTTGTTTTAAAATTCAAAAAAGAGCCAGAGAATAAAGGAAAATTCCAATTCAATTTAGTCTTTCATTTGGAAGAAAAAGAAATAAAAGATTCCATTGAATATGAATTTTAATATAAAACTATTCAAGTTTAGCTTTAAGATTTAAAAGTATCATTATGTGGAAACAGAAATTGAAAATTTGCGGTATTAATCTGGCGGCATATATTGTGGTTCTCATTATCATGGCTATGTTGTCCGTTTGCTCCCGATTGTACGGGCAAGAAAAACCAATGTTGTCCCCTGAACATACCAAACGGATTGCACCGGCATTGACACCACCAAACTGCCGTCTTTTGAATATGGAAAGTCATTTCTGTCTCCACATTTTGGTATCATTCACAAGAAGCCTGAAATGCTTTTGAATTTTCGCCCCTGATTACACGTTAGGAATCCCTGTTGACCGTTCATCCTTACATAAAGGCGAATATCGCGTTGGCGGAGTTATTCATCGGTTTTGACAAGGTGAATGTTTGGGGTCGTGGCAGACAGGAGAACATCATAGGGAGTTGGCGTATCGAACTATGCTGAAGTTAAAACGGCATATTCTCCAAACGAGATGGAAATTGGGCATAAGCCTCTATGCGCACAAACTGAGTATTCCTCGTTCGAGTAGCAATACATTCGGGATGGGAGCCGATGTTTCCTATAAATTCTATCCCAAAACATCGCTTCATCTCTTTGGTACATACTATCTGTTGGATATGAAACCGAAGAGGTGTTTAGACGGCTATCATTATGGCGGTTATCTCTGTCTTTTGATTTGGCAGAACGATGGTCAATGGATGTGGGCATGAGACGTTATGGAAAACAACTTGTTCCACCAGCAATGGACTGTGCCGATTATACGTCCGTCGTATAAGCATAACGGCAGCGAAATAAAACGCTGATTTTGGTGGGATGTTCCAGCAAATCCTGAAAGGTTTATTCTTTAATCATTGACAAGTATGAAACAGAAAAAAAGCAAAATAACGATTATTGCAGTATGGATTCTGCTATGGTGCGTGGTATGTATGAGTTCGTGCAGCCATTTGCTATACAATCCGTCCAACAAGGCAGAACAAGTGACGGTGACTATTAAACAGCCCATAAAATAAAGTTCATATGATTATGTGATAATCTAAAACAAGATTGCAAAACCCGTAAGAAAGTTATTTTAAATAATGAATACGGCGTTTCGGGATGCTGTTTTCGCCGTTTTAGATAAAAATGTAATTGAAGAGCTTACACTGAAGTACTACTTTTTGTTTTGCAATTGCATAAAAAGAGCGTTCAACAAAACAACAAGGTTTAAAAAAAAAGAACAATGAAAAAGTAAAATTTATCAAATTCACTATGGCGTTTTTCGCCTGTGTTCTTGCAGTAAATCATGGGTTCCCGCGATAAGAACGATGACCCCAAAGTTCCAGATCTCGCGCACCCCTTCTAAGGCAGAAGTGGCTCCCCGGTAAAACAGCAACGGTGACTGTAAGCGGCACGGCTCCATTTACAGTGACCTCGTGATAGCAAGATTGCAACAGCTAAAGCAGACAAGAACACTATTACAATTACCGGTGTCAAAAATGGTACAGCGACCATACTCATCTCCGACTCAAAGAAACTTACAAAGGTTCCCTGTGATGGTCAAAGATATGGCATCCGAACTTGATTTCGATAAAAAAGTCTATATCCGTAACTGCCGGAAGGAAGAGACTGTCACTGTAAAGGTGGTTCCGCTCCTTTTACAGCAACCGCAAGGACACGAAAAATTGCCACAGTCACAATCAAAGATGGAAAGATTATTATCAAAAGGTGTCAAGGCTGGCAGCACTTCAGTAACTGTTACTGATAAGGATAAGAAAGCTGGAACTATTTCAGTTACAGTAAAATAAAAGTGTTAAAAAAAATCCTATTGGGAAGGAAGAAGAAACGCATGTATTTTTTTCTTTCCAATAGGATTGTTATGTATTATGGTTTGCTAACAAAAAATGAATGGAGTAATGGGATATCGAAAAGGAGTCGTATTGACAATTGTCTTTTTTTAGTTATTTGCATGACAAATTGCCGTTCATGCTGCTACGGATAAGGGGTCAGTAATAATTTTTGGAGATAAACACGAATTATATAAGACCCCGTTATTGTATCCTTACCTAAGTTTTGGATATACTATTAAATAACGTCAATAGTTCAAAATGGAAAATCCACTTCCTTTGAAACTCATAGAAGAGCAAGAGTTATTTGAAAAACTGTTGGAACTTCTGGTTTTATCAACGCATTCTCCCAAAGGCCGATTTTCAAAGATAATAGTTACATTATATTTAAGAAAAAAGATGGAAACAACAAAAGATGGGAACACTGTAAAATTGGTATTGCCTTTCCCTCATTTTTTTGTGGATACTTGCCAACCAACCTGAGATCCTCAAAGGAAAAGCAAATAAAGTCAATAAAAACGGAGATAATAAGTAATATTGACATACTGTGAGGCGTTGTCTTTATTCAGATCATCATGTTGCCCCAAATTAATTATTAATGACTGCATTTACATGTGGGCTCGGTGTATTCACTTCATCCTTATGTTTTCTGAAAATTATTATGAAGTGGGATAATCTTGCGTTTTATCTGGGGATAAATTACTGGAATGCAAACATTAATGGCAGCAGTAAATGGGGGAAAGAATATGGCTGACAATCGGATACGGTTCGTTATTTTGATAACATAAATATTTTGGCAAAAATGCATAGTAAGAAATCAAATATTGGCATGGCGGCAAAGGCATTCCTGCTAACAGCTATAGGATTACCTATGGGGGGTAAGTGACAGGGGATAATCGAGGAAAAGGCAGATACGATAGTTGTTTATCCGACACAGCACCTTGAGGAGGTTGTCATCGTGCATCAGATCCCGATAGTCAAACTAAAAACCGACAAGGTGACTTATCAGGTGAGTAATGATGTGGAGTCAAAGACACGCAGTGTATTGGACATACTGCGCAAAAGGTTCCTATGGTAACCGTGGACGGACGAAACAATATCATGGTAAACGGCTCCGCACAGTTCAAGGTTTATGTGGATGGAAGATTGAGTACTGTCATCACTCGCAATCCAAAAACAGACGTTACGCAGTATGCCTGCCAGTCACGTGAAGAACATTGAAGTTATCACCAAATCCAGGTGCCCAGTATGATGCAGAGGGAACTGGAGGTGTCCTTTGCATCACCACCAAGAAAGGTGGAGCCAAACAAGCATTGGCATTAGAAGACGACAGGCGACGGAGCCACAAGTGGCTCCGTACACCTTCTGACAGGTATTCTGAGCAACGGAGTTGACGCCAGTCTCTCCGGTCAACAAGGCAAATGGTCGTATGACGTAAATTTGAACGGAGAATATATGTATTCAACGGGTACCATTGTAGAATCGGGGTGACCGGCAACGGGACACGTCAATGGATGCGACAAAAGTCCTCATCAAAGATGCCATTCTCAATGGGCGAAGTTGGTGTGGGATACGAGATTGATTCCGTCCAATCACTCCATGTTTTCCATGTCCACGACTTGGTTTTGCCACAAAAGAAAAAGAGCCGTCCCTCCTATCTTTTACTCAGGCGGTATGTGGGGACAGGAGATGACTTTCAGTGGTAGTCAGAAGATGAATATGAACGAGATTTCGGTAGATGGAGGCATCGATTACCAACGTCAGTGGGGTGACAGGGGCAGGCTGTTTGCGAGTTATCAGATAAGCCATGCTCCCAACCGGAATGATACCGAGAACAGATACGATGGTCTTGACACCTCCTTGCACCCCGAAATCACTTCCACTGTGAAGGACATCCGTACAGAAATTTGTGACCGCACCACACAACACCACCTATCCACCGACTTCTTACCATTCCGCTTACCCGGCATCAACAGCTCAACACCGGTGTGAAGTTCTCCTTCGACCGTGGAGAGAGTCAGGCTACCGAAATGCGCTTTTTGAATGGCGGTTTCGTGGAACAAAAGGCGGCTGCCATGCACTACCGACAATCTCAAAACATAGCCGCCCTGTATGCCGAATGGGAGGCTCAATGGGGATGGCTGGGCTTGAAGGAGGGCCTTCGCTATGAACATACCTGGCAGAAATCACGCTATCTGAAGGGAGAAGGGAGTAAATTCTCAAGCTTCACTATGGCGACCTCGTACCATCCGTATCTCTTACTGCCAAAGCTAAGGAGAACAGCACATTTGGCGTGAGCTACACCATGCGTATACGTCGGCCAAGAATCAATGAACTCGACCCATACGTCAATAAGTCCGACCCCTACCCAGCTTTCGTATGGCAATCCCAACCTGAAAGCACAACATCTAAATAATCCATTGTGTACATACGTTGAGGGCAAATACGTTAGCAATGCAATCAGCCTCAATCATTCATGGAGTAACGATGGTATTGTCCGGTATTCATCAATGAAGGACGGGCGTATAAATACCACCTTTGGCAATATAGCCAGAAATCGCAAGACATCGCTGAATGCTTATGCCTCATGGAATGCGACACGTTCAACCCGCTTGATGCTGAATGGAGAGGTGGGCTATAGTGACATGCGAAGCCGGGAGATTGATGCCCGCAACTCATGGTTGGCATGGCAACCTGAATCTGGGGTGGCAACAGAATTCTGCCTTGGCAGTTGAAATGGAGCAGTAATCTGGAATGGATGTCGCCGGTACTCTCTCCAAGGTTACGATTCGGGTATGATGATGATAAGCGCAACACTCGCACGTTCTTTCCTCAATGACAAACTGAGCAATCGGAACGAAGTACACGAT
>VOFK01004359.1_pt1 | contig 48237 bp, 60 predicted proteins | sample 5384121 | NCBI WGS metagenome assembly VOFK01 (sample SAMN12384730, study PRJNA508395) | human gut metagenome | isolation source: healthy gut J | host: Homo sapiens | reverse complement strand
ATTACGTGGTTGCTCCGGGCTGCGCCTGGCCCGCGACGCTCGTCCATATGACGACGGCAGATCCGTCGAAACAGAATACGCCCGTGACGCGCACGACGTATTTTGAGATGCTGGAGCACAACACCTTCTTCCCCCGCTCTCCACCGGCACGACCTACGCGGACTGCATCGCGATCCTGCAAAAGTGGAACGCATGGGACAAGACCCCCGCTTCCATCCAGAACCGCCTGCTGCGCGGCACACCGGAGACGGAGAACATGAGTGTAGAAGAGTATGAAAGCCTCGGCGCGCGGTTCTTCGGCCTCATCTTCAAGGACGCGACGGTCTATCCCGCCGTGCGGAAAAAGGCGGCGGAGTTTGGCTTTCGCTGCGTCATGCTTTCGGAGTATCAGCAGGCGGAGGCGAAGGAGGCGGGACTGGTCGACGCGGCCATGGCCCTTTGCGCAGAGCGCATGGCAGAGCCGTTCCGCGCGCCCATCGTGCTTTTGTCCTCCGGCGAGAACGTGGTGACGGTCGGCGCGGAGAGCGGCGTCGGCGGGCGCAATCAGGAATACTGCACGGCGGCGGCGCTGACAATCGTGGGCAGCCGTAGGATCGTCTTCGGCGCGGTCGACACCGACGGCACGGACGGCCCCGGCGGCTTCCGGTACCCCGGCGCGCCGGACTGCCTCGCCGGTGCGATCACAGACGGCGAAACGGCGCAGGCCGCGGAGCAGGCCGGAATCGATCTGGAGGACGCGCTGCGCACGCATCGGAGCCGCTCTGGCGGCTCGGCTGCGGCGTGGTGGCGGCAGCAAATGTCTCCGCGCTCGATCTGCGCGTGATTTTGATTCAGAATAAATTTATAGAAATCGACAGAAGGAGTGACAGAAAAATGGCAGGAACAGAGATCCGCTCCATTACGGCAAGACAGGTATACACGAACCGCGGCAACCCCGGCGTAGAGGCCGTGGTCACGACGGAAAACGGCGCGACGGGCCGGGCCATGTGCACGTCCGGCATTTCCATCGGCACGCATGAGATCCATTTTGACTTCGACGGCGGCGAGCGCTTCCGCGGCAAGGGGCGTTCTGGGCGCGGTGCGGAACGTCAACGAGATCATCGCCCAGCGCTGAAGGGGCTGGACGCGGCCAACCAGCGGCTGATCGACCGCACGATGCTCGATATTGTCCCGGACGCGAAGGCAAAGCTCGGCGGCAACGCGACGGCGGCCGTCTCCGCGGCTGTTTTAAAGGCGGGCGCGGCGGCGCTGGGCATCCCGCTTTACCGGCATATCGGCGGCGCGAACGCGATGTATCTGCCCGTTCCGGGCGTCGCGATGGTCGCGGGCCATGAGCGCTACGGCGGCGGCATCACCACCCCCGGCGGCAAGCCCACCATGTCCGTCATGTGCTTCGGCTTTCGACACGTTTGCCGACGCCTCCTACGCCTGCTGGGACATCCACACCCGCTGGGCCGAGAAGATGGACAGGCGCTTCGGCGGCGCGCCGAACATCCGCGATTTCATCGTTGTGCCGGAGGGCGTGTTCAAGTCCGACGAGGAGATCTGGGAGGCCATGACCGAGACGATCATCGAGGCGGGCTATGAAGGGAAGAGCCGGCCAGATGGACGTTGCGACCGACACCTATCACAACAAGGAAGACGGCAAGTATTACGGCCTGTTCAATAATCAGCCCAAGACGAAGGATCAGCTCTACGAGTTCTATCTGCATATCATCAAAGAATTCCGTTCGTCATTCTGGAAGACCCGTTCAACGAGGACGATTATGACACGACCGCGGCACTGACGAAGGATTCCGGTATCCAGATCGTCGGCGACGATCTGTTCACGACGAACATCCGCCGCGTGGCCTATGGCGTGACGAAGGGGAGCGGGCCAATACGGTCTTGCTGAAGGTCAACCAGATCGGGACGATCTCCGAGGCGCTGGAGATGATCCAGTATGCGTATAAGTTCGGCTACGCCGTCATGCCGTCGGATTCCAGAGGCGAGGGCGAGTCCATTGCGGATTATGCCGTGGGCATCAACGCCGGCTCGTGCGCGAATGCGCATCGGCCCGCGAGCGAACCGTTCATGGAAATTGAAGCAGAGCCGGCAAGACCGCGAAGTTCCTCGGTGCGCGCGGTCTGAAGGGCTTCAAGAACCAGCAGGCGCGCGGACGCGCGTGGAGAAAGCGAGTAAGCAGGATGTATCAGCAGTATATTGGCGGCAAATTGGTTACTGGCCTTGGAAAGCCGCTGGACGTGCTCGACCCGTCGACCGGCGAGGTCGTCTTGGCACGGTCGGCTTCCGCGAACGCGGCGCAGGCGCAGCAGGCGCTGGACGCGGCGGCGGAGGCGTTCAAGACCTGGTCGAAAGACCCCTCTGCAGACGCGCATCGACTGGATGCTGAAGCTCCGCGAGGCGTGTTTGGCCGAGCGCGAGACGTTGGTGGAGCTGGTCAGCCGGGAATCCGGCAGAACATATGCGCTGGCCTGCGGCGACGTTTGACTGGTGCATGACGAGCTTCCAGTATTACGCGGAGGAAGTCAAACGCATCTACGGTACGTCCTTCCCCAACGCGGCAGGGACGTATGGCAGCGGCTATCATATTGTTGAGCGCCGCCCGATGGGCGTTTCGGTCGGCCATCTGGCGTGGAACTACCCGCTGGGCAACGCGGGACTGAAGATCGCGCCCGCAGTCGTCTCCGGCTGCTGCTGCATCATCAAGCCGTCGAGCCAGACCCCGCTGGCCACGCTCTATCTCGGCGCGTGATCGCGGAGAAAGATCCGGCTTCCCGGCGGGCGTCATCAACATCATCTCCGGCCCGGCCGCAGAGGTGGTGGAAAGACGCTCAACTCCAGCAGCATCCGAAGCTCATTACGCTCATCGGTTCGAGTGAGACGGGCCCGTGCAAGATCATGCGCGAGGGCGCGACATCCGTAAAGAAGTATTCCTTTGAGCTGGGCGGCAACGCACCGGTCATCGTGATGCCGGACGTGGATCTGGACGAGGTTGCGGCGAATATCGTGGCGAAGAAGACCGGCTTCCGCGGGCAGACGATGCGGAACTATAACATCAAGCGCATTTATGTGCAGGAGCGTATCTATCCGCAGCTGTGCGAAAGGTGCGGAGAAAGCTGCGCGCCGTGAAGCTCGGCCGGTGGAAGGACGAAGGACAGGTCATGGGGCCGCTGATCAACAAAAAGGCGCGCGACCGCATGCTGGAGCTGGTGGACGACGCGGTGAAGTCCGGCGCGAAGCTCGTGATGGGCGGCGAGGTGCCGGAGAATTCGCGAAACGCGGGCGCGGCACGCCCGCGCTGCTGGTGGACGTTACGGACGATATGCGCGTGAGCAAAGAGGAGATCTTCGGGCCGATCATCCCGATACAGCCGTTCAAAAACGCTGGACGAGGCGATTGAAAAGGCCAACAAGCCTGTCCTCCTATTTCTTCGGCCACAACGCGAAGGAGAAATCGCCAAAGCGTTCCGAGGGCATGGAGGCCGGCGATCTTCATCAACGGCTCCGGCGGCACCGAGCAGACCCCGCACGCAGGCGTCAAGCAGTCCGGCGTCGGCTGCGACAAATCCCCTGGTCCCTCGAAGAGTATTTCGACTTCAAATACTGCGCCATGATCCCGTAAACGCGGAAAGGGGAACGAAATGGAAAAAAAAGTTTGGACGTCATTGGCTTCGGCGACCCGTTTCAGGATCTGGATATCCAGCTTTCTAGGCTCCCGGAAACCAACGTCAATATGCGTATGAACGACTACTGCTTCATGGGCGGCGGAAAACGTCCCCCGGCAATGGTCGCGGCGGCGAGACTGGGGCTGAAAAGCTCCATTCTCGGTGTTGTCGGTGACGACATGCTGGGGCGGCTTGCCACAGCGGATTTCACCTACAACCATGTTGATACGTCACACTTGAAGGTAGCTGCCGGCAAACGGACGAATTTCTGCCCTGTGTGTGGCCGAACAGGAAATTGACGGCAAGGAATTTATCAGCAAGCCCGGCGATTTTGACCCGTTGACCCCGTCAGATTTGGATAGGGACTATATCCAGTCGGCAAAGGCGCTGCATATCGGCCAGTTTACACCGGCCATTATCAAAGCCTGCGAGTGGATGCACGAGGCAGGCGGCGTCGTCCATTGACGCAGCGTATTACCGGCCCGGATATCTATGAAAATTACCGCCATCTGGACATCTTCATCGGCTCTGAGACATATTACAACGTCATGTGCCAGACCGAGGGCTATACCGGCGGCAGAGCGGATATTCGGCGTGTCCTGCGCGCCATTCAGTCGCAGGCCGAAGACCGTGATCTTTACTTTTGGCGCTGATGGCTGCATCGGTCTCTGTGGAGACGAATTTTTTGAAGTTCCGGCTTTCAAGGTCAAGGCAGTCGATTCGACCGGTGCAGGCGATGTGTTCCACGGAGCCTATATCTACGCCTGGCTGCAGGGTTGGGACGCAAAGACCTGCTGCCGGTTCTGCCCGGTGTTTCAGCGATCAAATGCACCCGCCCCGGCGGACGCTCCGGCATTCCGACGCTGCCGATTCTGGAAAAAATTTCGCCACGGGCGAAATTGACGGAACCGAGCTGGACGAGCGTGTCCAGCATTATAAATATGGACTTCTGAACGCTTGACAAAAAGAAAGACAGGGAGGAAACCATTATGCTGAATTATCATGTCAAGATCGGTCTGGTGCCGATCCGCAGAGACTGCACCCCGCGCCCCGGTATTTTCAACTGGGAATACGCGGAAGATCGCGCAAGAAAAACCGTAGCGTATATTGAGGGAGCATTTCACCAGCGAAAACGTCTCGTTCGTCGATCTCAAGAGCATCAACGAGGTTGAAGTCCTGTATAACGAAAAGGATGTGCAGCCTGTCGTCGACCTGATGCGCAAAGAGCGCGCCGATGCAATCTTTATCATCAACAGCAACTTCGGCAACGAAGAGGTCGCCGCCATGGTCACCAAAGAGCTTGGCCTGCCGGTTTTGCTCCGCTGACGACGTATTTGAGCCGGACGGCAGCCGCCACACCGACAGCCAATGCGGCCTGTTCGGCGTCAGCCGCCAGATGCAGCGCTACGGCGTTCCGTTCAGCTACATTGAAAACTGCCGCGTAAGCGACCCGATTTTCGCCGACGGCCTGGACAAATTCGTCCGCGTTGCCTGCATGATCAAGAATTTCCGCGGTATGCGCATCGCACAGGTCGGTCTGCGTCCGAAGCCCTTCTGCTCCGTTATTTTCAATGAGGGTGAGTTGATGCAGCGCTTTGGCATGCACATCATCCCAGTCAACATGGCGGTCATTATTGACAAATATAACCGTATTCTCAAAGAGCGCGACGCGGAGCTGGAGGAGGGCGCGAAGATCCTGTTCGAGCGCTATCAGATGGACAAGGATACCCCGCCGCTTGCAAAAAAGATCTACGCATTTGTGCTTCTCTATAAGGAAATCTTCGAGGAATACGATGTCGATGTCATTTCCTCCGAGTGCTGGACATCCATGCAGCTGGGCGTCGGGGCTATGCCCTGCACGGCCTACAGCATTCTGGCCGACATGGGCTACATCGTCTCCTGCGAGAGCGATATGCACGGCGCACCTTCCATGGCGCCAAGCTGTCCCGGCAGCGCTGGGCAAGAACCCTCCATTCTTCGGCGAGTTCACCGTCCGCCACCCCGAGGACAAGAACGTCGAGCTGCTGTGGCACTGCGGCCCGTTTGCCTACTCGCTCAAAAAGCCCGGCACCGTCGCGCGCGAGGAGAACCAGCGCCAGTGGTTCCAGGTCAAGGACGGCAAATTCACCATCTGCCGCTTCGATCAGGACGACGGCCACTATCAGCTGCTCAACGGCACGCTGGAGAGCGCCGACGGCCCGTATACCTTCGGCACCTACCTTTGGGCACGGTTCAACAACCTGACCAAGTGGGAGCGCAAGCTGATCGACGGCCCGTACATCCATCACATGGCTGAGGTCGAAGGCGACTATACATGGGAGCTGCGCGAGTTCTGCCGCCTGATCCCGCATCTGGACTCCGATACGGTGGATTAAAAAAGGAGAAACTGATATGCTGACTGATTTAAGATCCATTCTTGCGCTGGCTGAAGAAAAAGGCTGCGCAATCCCAGCGTTCAACTGCTACACGCCGGAGTGCGTCATGGGTGTTCTGGAAGCCGCGAAGGAAACCGGCGCGCCGGTCATTTTCCAGATGTTCAGCCGTCTGGCCGATACCAACGACGGTAATTTTGTCGCGCCCGCCATTCTGGAGGCCATCCGCCAGCTCCCGCAGCCTGCGGTCATGCACCTTGACCACGGCGCGGGGTATCCCGGAGGTTGTCCGGGCCATCCGTCTCGGCATGACCGGCGTAATGATCGACGCATCGACCCTGCCGCTGGAGGAGAACATTGCCACGACGAAGCTTGCGGCAGAGCTCTGCGGCTATGTCGGCGTTCCGGTTGAGGGTGAGCTCGGCCATGTCGGCGCGACGAAGGACGAGGTGCTCGGCAACTATACCGATGTCGCGGAGGCAGAGCGCTTTGTGAAAGAAACCGGTGTTTCCACCCTGGCTGTCATGGTGGGTACGGCGCATGGCCGGTATAAAAAAGCGCCTGTGCTGGATATTCAGCGTATCCGCGACATCCGTGAAGCAACAGGCAAACTGCCGCTGGTGCTCCACGGCGGCTCCGGTGTGCCAGACGAACAGATCCGCATGGCAGTAGAAGCCGGCATTCGCAAGGTCAACTTTGCAACCGATCTCTGCTACGCCTTCCTCGATCAGGTCATGGTCACAGAGCGCACGACGGTCGCGCTGGACGTGTTCATGCGCGAGCCCATCCACGCCATCCGCGATTACTGCATCGGCAAGATCAGACTGCTGGGCACGGACAGGATCCTGTGAACCATTAAGCGCCTGCCGGGACACCGGCAGGCGCAGTGCTGTATGAAAAGGAGAAACCACATGAAGATTACAAAAGCGTCCGTTCGGCACACTTTGCAGACGGTACTGCCGTATCCTGCTGGACGATGGAAAATGCGCATGGCCTGCGCGCGGAGCTTTTGACTATGGTGCGACGATCCGCAGCGTTCAGGTTCCCGATCGGGCAGGACGTCTTATCGACGTTGTGCCTCGGCTATGACGATTTGCCGGCTATGCCGGCAACCCCAGTTTCTATGGCGCGACAATCGGCCGCTTCGGCAACCGCATCGGCGGCGCGGAATTTGTGCTGAACGGAAAGACGTACTGGCTGGCGAAAAACAACGGTGAGAACCATCTGCACGGCGGTCTGCGCGGCTTTTGACAAATACGTCTGGCAGGGAACGGAGGAGCCGGACGGCGTCCGCTTCACGCGCGTCTCGCCGGACGGCGAGGGGTATCCCGGCACGCTGACGGTCTCCGTAAAATTCAGCTGGCAGGGCGACGGGCTGATGCTCCACTATACGGCACGGTGCGATCAGATACGATTTTGAATCTGACAAACCACAGCTATTTTAACCTCGACGGTGAGGGCACAGTGCAGGAGCAGCTTCTGAAAATTCATGCCGACCGCTATACGCCGAACGACGCGGGCTGCTTGCCGACGGGCGAACTTGCGCCTGTCGCGGGCACGGCAATGGACTTCCGCAGCTTCAAGCCCATCGGCAAGGACGCGGACAGCGACGAGCCGTGCGTGAAACCCTTCCGCGGCTACGACGTGAATTTCTGCTTGGACGGAAGCGTCCCGGCGATCGAGGCGAAGTCTCTCAAAAGCGGCATCGTCATGTGCGTGACGACCGACCAGCCCGGTGTGCAGCTCTTTACGGCCAATCATATGAAAGAGCGCATCGGCAAAAACGGCCAGCAATACGGCCACCGCTCCGCGTTCTGCCTCGAAACGCAGCATTTCCCGGACTGCATCCACCATCCGGACTGGCCGCTGCGTCCTGCGCGCGGGCGAGGTCTTTGACAGCAAGACCATCTATTCGTTTACGACGGAATAAGAAGGAAGGAATCTATAAATATGGCTGATTTTACAATGGACCGGTTCAGTCTGAAGGGCAATACCGCCCTTGTGACCGGCGCGGAGCGCGGCATCGGGCTGGAGATTGCAAAGGGTCTGGCCGCGGCGGGCGTGGATATTATCATCGCAGGGCTGATGAAAGAAGAATTTCCGAAAGCGGAGGCCGCTGTGCGCGCCAAGGGCGTGAGCTGTACGGTGCTGAAAGCGGATATCTCGAAGGAAGAAGACGTGCTGCGCCTCGCGGAGCAGGCGTGGGAGATCTTCCCGAACGGGCTTGACATTCTGGTCAACAACGCGGGCGTCAACAAGCTGGCGCCCGCGGAGGAGATGCCGCTGGAGGTCTGGCAGAAGGTCGTCGGCGTCAATCTGACGGGCACGTTCCTCATGTGCCGCACGTTCGGAAACCGGATGCTGCAGCAGGGACACGGCAATATCGTGAACGTCGCGTCCATGTCCGGTCTGGTCGTGAACCCGCTGCCGCAGCAGCAATGCGCATACAATTCGTCCAAGGCGGGCGTCATCATGCTGACGAAGTGCATGGCCAACGAGTGGGCGCAGCGCGGCGTGCGCGTCAACGCGATCTGCCCCGGCTTTACCGACACGCCGCTCACGGCCAGACGGCTGAGTACGCCGAACGACCCCGCGGTCGCGAAGTGGCTCGGCGGCACGCCGATGGGAAGAGTCGCCCAGCCGGACGAAATGGTCGGACTGGTGCTCTATTTTGCAAGCGACGCGTCCACGTTCACGACCGGCGCAGTCCTCTCCGTTGACGGCGGATATACGTGCCTGTAAGCAATACAGAATCAAAAATCTCCCGGAATACACGATTGTGCGTTCCGGGAGATTGTCTTTTCAAATATTCTGAATACGGTAACAAGCATATTGAAGGTGCTGCTTTTTTTATAATGAATATATGTCGCTATTTTTGTCGCACATTTTTTCACGAATTCGCGCTGCTTTTTGGCTCTTGTAATGTCGCGCTGTTCTGTGATAATCTTATCATAGAAAATTACGGAAAACAGATGTTTTGCGTGCTGGTGCGCGGAAACATCTGTTTTTGCTTTCCATTTTGATTTTGCACAGATGGGAGGAACACTATGGGGCCCACATGCAAAAGCTACGTTCTGGAACTCCTTGAGAATTCTTCACATCGGCTGCGGCAAATTGAACTCATGCGGTATGAGCTTCAGCATATACCGCAGGTTTCTGATTCGGAAATGATTGAGGCAATGTCCCTGCCGTCCTTAACAAGCAGCGAAAAAGCAGCTAACTCAAAAGCTGTTCCGGATGTTGCGCTTTCCTATAAGCGAAACGGCTGAACGGATGAATGCCGAGGCGCTGGGCGAACTTGCGTCTGCCTATGTGGATCTCTGGCGGGAGCATGACCGACTTCAGCATTATATTGGATTACTGGATGAGCGTCAGGGCAGAGTACTCCGGCTATACTACTTTGAGTCGTATGTGTGGACAGACGTTGCAAAGGCCATGCACATGACTGTACGGACAGCACAGAGGATCCGGCAGCAGGCAGTGGATGAGCTGGAAAAAAAATTATACGCATTCGCCAAAGACTTTTTTCTAATTTAGTTGTTGTAAAATAGGAAAGAGATGGTTAATACAATGTCATTACCACAGGTTTTGGATCAAAAGACAAATACTGTCTGACGATTGATGAGGGCTGTTGCCTACTTCAATATCGGCGAAAACGAATGCGTAAAATCGTCGAAGAAAACCAAACACGTGGATTTCATCATACAGAATGGTGTAAAAACATTGATCAAGCGAAAAAGTTTGAAGCTATTTCTTGATCGCCTTTCCTCCATTTGAAAACATCTTTCAAATTATAGTGTCTCCAGCGGTTAGAAAGAAGCCTCTGACATGATATACTGTTTTTGTATATCGTGCCGAGAGGTCTTTTTCAGAGGAAAGGAGCATGGAACATGAGCGAAAAAAGACGGGATCAAAGAAATCGTATTTTCGCAATGGAGAGAGCCAACGCAAGGATGGCCGTTATGTATTCAAATATCGGGATATTAACGGTCAGCCGCAATTTGTATATAGCTGGCGGCTAGAGCCGACTGACAGACTGCCTGCCGGCAAGCGGGACGGTCCTGCGCTTTCGGGAATTGGAAATGAAAATCATACGGGATCTCGAGGGATAAAAATATCCCCGGCGCGGCGGTGACATGACCGTCGTGGAACTGGTTCAAAAAGTATCTACGCACCAAAAACCGGCGTCAGAGCAAGCACCAGGGCTGGCTATAAAACTGTTCTGAATTACCCGAGAAAAGATTTATTTTCCGAATCCGCAATCGCGAAGCGATGCAAAAGGCGGTTGATTGATCTCGCAAAAAGGCGGCAAGAGTTATAAAGCAAAACATTGAAAAATTCGTAATCGGCCCAGCATTCCAGATGGTTCAGCTTCCCAAAAACCATTTGATTTTGAGTTGGCCGGTGATACCATGACGACCATTATGGCAAAGAGAGGGCGATTTCACGAAAATGAACGCAATTTTCCGATGGGACATCCGAAACGATAAGCATTACTTACGATGAACACTTATACGCACACGAATTTGAAGATGCACGGCCTGCGCATTTCCGGAATGCTCGGAGCAACGGCCTGCGAACCAACACAAAGCGGGCCCGCGTGATCAGGCAATTGGCATGACGCAGCGCACAACGCAGATGGAGCACATTATCCTGATCCAAAGACAGAGAGTTGCTTACAAGCCAGTGGGGATATTGTTTTTATATGCCACCGCAACGCGGTTTAAGGTCACTTTCGGTAGTAAAAAATCCAGTATATGGACGCAATTTACTACTTTTTGTACTACTTTCGCCGGGATACGAGGCACCATGATATGCCACAATATGCCGCGAAAACATATTTCGTTAATTTAAAAAAAAACTACGAAGAAGCAACGAAATGTACCAAGATAATCGAGGGAAACCAAGATGGTAAGATTTTGTTTATTTGCCACGGCAATACCGCAGCCCGATGGCGGAAAGTTTATTATGAAGGCGACGGTAGCCGGGAAGCGGGACTGACGTCTGCAATTCAGATCGATTCTGCAGCGGTCAGCCGGGAGGAGATTGGAAACCCTATCTATCCGTCCTGCGCAGCGGCGCTGCGGCGCACGGCGTGCCGGTTGACGATCACCGGGCGCGGCAGATGACACGGGCTGACTATGACACATATGATCTGCTCATCGGCATGGACGGCAGTAATCTCGCGGCCATGCGGCGTATCTGCGGCGGCGATCCAGATGGGAAGCTCCGGCTGCTGATGGCATATACCGGCGCGGCGCGCGATGTCGCCGACCCATGGTACACCGGCGATTTTGACGCCGCATGGCGTGATATCGAGTCCGATGCCGCGCGCTTCTGACGCGCTGCGTTCCTCCTCAGAGAAAATTCTTTGCCGCAGCTGCGGCCGATTTTCGTATCTGATTTACTCTTCGGCCCTGTGGGGGTTCCTGCTGGGCGGCGAATTTTGCTCTGCGCTTTTTGCGGGCGTTTTTGACCAGCACGATTACAACGATGACGATCACGGCCAGCAGGATCAGCGCGGGCAGGGCGGAGGCCAGGCCGAGAATCACGTTCTGCACGCCGCGGGTGAAGCCGGTCCAGCCGTCGGACAGGGAATCAGACAGCTTCTGGCTGAACGTGCGCCGGACCGGGACGGTCGGCGTGTAGACCTCGACCTCGCGCAGATCGAGCTCCACGGTCGAATACTTGATCTGCATATCATAGTTGCGCAGGCTGCGCTCAATGGACTCGATCTCATAGCGCACGTCGGACAGCCGCTGCTCAAGCGCGATGAGGGTCTCCACGTCCTCGCTCTTCGAGAGCATGTCGAGAAGCCGCTCCTCCTGCGTGTTGAGGCTGGAAAGCCGCGCTTCGTAATCGGTGTAGGCCGAGGTGACGTTCTGCGCGTCGCGGCTGGTGGAGATTACGTTGCCGAAGCCCTCCGTCTCGTGCAGAAAGGCTTCAAACTGCTCACACGGGATGCGGACGGTGTAATACGCCCAGCGGTTGACGATGGAGGTCGTGCCGTCAGAATTGTACTGCGTGTCGCCTGTGACGTTGGAGCTTTCCACAAAGCCGCCGATCTTCTGCACCTGATTTTCCAGCGCGGCGACCGCCTTGTCAAACTCGGTCGTCTCGATGGAGACGGAGGCGGTATAGATGATCTTTGCGGTATAGTCGGCGACGGAAGCATCCGGCTCCGGCGTTTCGGCGGCTCCGCCGCCCGCTTCCGTCGTGGCGACGGTGTCGTAGGCGAATTCCTCCGCCGGCTCGGCGGGCTCTTCCATGGGCATTTCCGCGGCGGCAGCCTCAGATTTGGAATTGTAGGATGCGCCGGGGGTCTGTGGGGCGGAGTCTGCCGCCATGGAGTTGGTGCTTGCCGCGCAGCCGGTGAAAATGGTCAGGGCCAGCAGGGCGGCGAGAAGGATGGCAAGGATCGATCGCTTTTTCATGTTGAGTTCCCCTTTCTTATGTGCTTCTGCTTCTATAGACGGATTTTTGCGCAGTTGGTTGCAGGAAACGGGAAGTTTTTCTAAAAGATTGCGGGCTCGGCGATGCGCTCGCAGGCGCTGACGGAAAGCTCGTACGCGGTGCGCGTCTCGCTCGTCTCGCCGAGGTTTTTCAGATACATCCGGCTCTGCAGACGCCCGGTGAGCGTCAGCTCCGTGCCGATGGGGTATTCCGCGGCGGCCAGGGCCGTCCGGCCCCATAAAATGCAGGGGATATAGTCCGTCCTGCGGTACAGGCGCGGCACGGCCAGACACAGATCTGTGATCTGCCGGCCGAGCGGCGTCTGCCGGTAGACGGGCGGCTTGCAGACCGTGCCGGTCAGGACGGCTTCGTTCTGCATGGGCTCCTGCGTCGTGGTGAGCGAGAGGGCGTAGACGCACAGGATCAGCCGACGGCCGACGGGCTCGCGGTTATTGAACGAGCGGATCTGCCCCTCGATGGTAAAGCGCTCGCCCGCGAACAGGTCCGCCTGCGCCAGCACGTCCTCCGCCGCCAGCACGGGCAGCAGATCCTCCGTGCCGCTCAGCCGGTCGACCGCGAGCAGAAAGCGGAAAAATCTCCGCTCGTGGTTCTGGTGCGAATATTCCGGCAGGGATGCCAGCGTCCCGGTCAGGGTAATGTGATTGGCTGTGTTTTCCATGGTTCCACCTCATCTTTTCTTCGTATGGAAGACTATATGAGGTGGGACCGGCGGATAGACTACCGCCGGGGCGGGCGTTTTTTGGCCGGTTTTGCGGGTGCAGTGCGGCGCGCGGGCTGCGCGTCCGGCGCGCCGGGCTTTTTCTCCTTCGGCGGGTAGGGCCGGATGAGGCACTTGGGGTCGAAGCCGATCAGGTCGGTCCGCCCCGCCTTCTGCAGCGCTTCGCGCACGAGGAAGTAGTTCTGCGGCCGGCGATACTGCATGAGCGCGCGCTGCATGGCCTTTTCGTGCGGATTTTTGGGGATATAGACCGGCTCCATCGTCCGGGGGTCGAGGCCGGTGTCATACATGACGGTCGAGAGCGTCGAGGGCGTGGGATAGAAATCCTGCACCTGCTCCGGCTCGTGGTTGCTATCGCGCAGATATTCGGCCAGCCTGACGGCCTCTTGCATCGTGCAGCCGGGGTGCGACGACATGAGATAGGGCACGACGTACTGCTTCATGCCCTCCTGCTCGTTGATCCTTTTGTATTTTTCCACGAACTGCTGGTAGACGCTGTGCGGGGGCTTGCCCATCACGCGCAGCACCTGATCGGACACATGCTCCGGCGCGACCTTCAGCTGGCCGGAAATATGATAGCGCACCAGTTCCTTGAAAAACGTGTCGCTCGGGTCGGCCAGCAGATAATCGAACCGGATGCCGCTGCGGATGAAGACCTTTTTGACGTTCGGCAGCTTGCGGAGCTTGCGCAGCAGCGCCAGATAGTCCGAGTGGTCGGCGATGAGATTCTTGCACGGCGCGGGGAACAGGCACTGCCGCCCCGGGCATGCGCCGCGCTGCAGCTGCTTTTTGCACGCGGGCTGGCGGAAATTCGCCGTCGGGCCGCCGACGTCGTGGATGTAGCCCTTGAAGCCGGGGGCATGGGTCATGGCCTCGGCTTCCTGCAGGATCGACGCGTGCGAACGGGTCTGGATGATGCGGCCCTGATGGAACGTCAGCGCGCAGAAGCTGCACGCGCCGAAGCAGCCGCGGCAGGAGGTCAGGCTGAATTCGATCTCGCGGATCGCCGGGATGCCGCCAAGCTTTTTGTACGACGGATGATAGGTCCGGCAGTAGGGAAGATCGTAGACGTGATCCATCTCCTTCTGCGAAAGCGGCTTCTGCGGCGGGTTCTGCACGACGAATTCGTGCTCCGGAATACGGCTCGATGAGCCGCTTGGCGCAGAAGGGGTCGGTATTGCGGTACTGGACGGCGAAGCTCTCGGCGTAGGCGCGGGCGTTTTTCTGGATCTCGGGATAGGACGGGAGGACGATGGAGGGGACGGAATCGTCGACGGCGCGGGTCTTGTAGACGGTCCCGTCGATGTACGTGATGTCCTGCACGTCCATGCCGTCGTTGAGCGCGTCCGCGATCTGCACCACGGCGCGCTCGCCCATGCCGTAGATCAGAAGATCGGCCTGCGAATCGAGCAGGATCGAGCGCTTGAGCTTGTCTGACCAGTAGTCGTAGTGCGCCAGCCTGCGCAGGCTCGCCTCGATGCCGCCGATGATGATGGGCTTGCGGCGATAGGTCCTGCGGATGAGATTGCAGTAGACCGTCACGGCATAGTCGGGCCGCTTGCCCATCACGCCGCCGGGGGTATAGGCGTCGGGCTTCCGGTGGGCCTTGGAGACGGTATAGTGGTTGACCATCGAGTCCATATTGCCGCCCATGACCAGAAAGCCCAGGCGGGGTTCGCCGAGAGCGTTGATCGAAGCGGGATTTTTCCAGTCGGGCTGCGAAATGATGCCAATCTTATAGCCCGCGTCCTCCAGTACGCGCGAGATGATCGCGTGGCCAAACGACGGGTGATCGACATAGCCGTCGCCGATGATGTAGACAAAATCACACTGCTCCCAGCCGCGCCGCTGCATATCGGCGCGGGAAATCGGTAAAAATTCCGGCATGGGACTCACAGCAGCGTCAGGATCGACTTGAGATCCGGCAGCAGATAGTCCGGGCTGTGCCTGCTGGCGCAGATAATCTGCCGGGAAGCTGGTGGCGAGGCCCATGGCCTCGATCCCGGCAGCGTGCGCCGCGCGGATGCCGCTGGGCGCGTCCTCAACGACGATGCATTCGGACGGCGCAAGGCCGAGACTGGCCGCGCCTGTCAGATAGATCTCGGGATCCGGCTTGGGGTTCTTGATGTCGGTGCCGGTCACAAGCTGGTCGAACAGGCTTCGTCTGCTCCAATGGCGGACAGGTTCATGAGAACCTTCACGCGGTCTGCCGACGAGCAGACGGCCAGCCGGTAGCCCCGCGCGCGCAGCGTGTGCAGCACGTCCAGAACGCCATCCGGGGATATTGGCTTCCTCCTTTACATGCTCGCCGTAGCACGTATAGAGGTAGTCCTTCATCTCCGTGCGGTACGGCACGCCGTATTTTTCTGCCACGCCGCCGACATAGCGGTTCTCGCCGCAGCCGACAAACTCGGCGAAGTCGGATTCCTTCGCGTCAATGCCGTATTTCTTCAGCGCACGGACACCGGTCTTCGCCATGTATTCCTCAGAATCGATCAGAACGCCGTCCATGTCAAATAAAACTGCTTTCCAGGCCATAAAAACTCTCCTTATCTATAGAAAAAAGGCCGCCATATTGCATATGGCGGCCATAAAATATTGCTTACAGAGCCTTCTTCGCGGTCTCGACGAGAACCTTGAACGCCTCGGGATCGGCGATGGCGAGCTCGCTCAGAGCCTTGCGGTTCATCTCGATGCCGGACTTCTTCAGGCCGTAGATGAAACGGCTGTAGTTGATGCCGTAGGGAGCGACGGCCGCGGAGATACGGGAGATCCACAGCTGGCGGAAATCTCTCTTCTTCAGCTTGCGGCTGACATACGAATAAACGCCGGACTTTGCGACCGCCTGCTTGGCCATCTTAAAGTGACGGGACTTGGAGCCCCAGTAGGACTTCGCGAGTTTCAGGGTCTTATTTCTTCTTTTGCGCGTCATCATTGCGCCTTTTACTCTTGCCATTATATTATCCTCCTATGTGTCGTCAACCCTTACCGATTATTTGTAAGGGATCATCTTCTTCACGATATCTTCCACAGTCACGTCGGCGTAGCCGTTCTTGCGCAGGTTGCGGGTACGCTTGGTGGTCTTCTTGGTGAGGATATGGCTCTTGAATGCGTGCGCTCTTTTGACCTTGCCGTTCTTGGTGAGGTTGAATCTTTTCTTGGCGCCGCTATGGGACTTCAGCTTAGGCATAGTGGTTCTCCTTCCGTGTGATTGCGATTGTAGTTTATTTGGAATTCTTGGGACTCAGGAACATGGACATATTGCGTCCTTCGAGTTTGGCGTCCTTGGCGATCGTGGCGATCTCGCTGCAATCGGCGCCGAACTTCGCGAGAAGCTCCTGTCCGAGCGACGTATGCGCCATTTCACGGCCACGGAAACGTACGGTGACTTTGACTCGGTTGCCATCGTTCAGGAACTTCTGCGCATTTTTGACCTTGGTATTGAAGTCGTTGGTGTCGATGCTCGGGAGACATACGAATCTCCTTGACCTCCACGACCTTCTGGTTCTTCTTGGCTTCTTTTTCCTTTTTCAGCTGTTCGAAGCGGAATTTGCCGTAATCCATGATCTTGCAGACCGGCGGAACAGCGTTCGGCGCGATCTTGACAAGGTCAAGGTCCTTTTCCTCGGCAAGCGCCAGAGCGTCGGACGAGGTCATAATACCAAGCTGGCTGCCGTCAGCTCCGATCACGCGAAGCTCCTTATCGCGGATCTCCTCGTTGATCTGATGTTCTAATTTACCGATTGTAAAGCACCTCCAAATGCAAAGTGCGGATGCCGCAAAGCACCCGCACATAAAATCCAACTTCCGCACAAGGCGGAGGAAATTATGAACCTCTTCGCAGACAGCTGGAGGTGAGTTGCGGTGCTTGCCGCTCCTTCTTTGTTTTCTCCGGGCTATTATACAGGAGAAAAACGCGGTTGTCAACACAAAAATACAGAAAATTTTAGACCGGCGGCGTGAAAATCGGCAGCTCCGGCGGCGCAAAGGAAAACAGCGCCAGCGAGGCACCGTAAACGCCTGCCGCGATCACCAGCACGCCGCACAGCCATGCGGGAGAAGGCGCCCTCTGCAAATGCCATGCCAGCCCAAAGCCGCCGGCCATTGCCAGCGCGTACAAAATCAGATCGAGCGGCAGTCCGTGCAGCGCGAAGCCGGACAGGAGTGTGTAATACGCGCCCAGAAGAAGCAGCGGCGCGCCCAGAAGTCCCGCCAGCAGACCGCACCAGCTTTTTCGGCTGTCCGCTTCGTCCTTCGTCAGCACGAACGCGGCGGCGAGAAACGGCCAGTATAGCAGCTTCAGATGCTCCCCAGACGCTTTCGTTGACCGGCGCGAACACCGCCGTCAGCGGGTTCGGCCACAGGTCATAAAGAAAATGGAGCGCAGAACCGGCGAGAATGCTCAGAAAACAGACGGTCCACCATTTGCGTTTCATAAAATCACCCCTGCCATAGATGTATGACAGGGAGAGCGGATTCAGAACGTTTTTATGCCAACAAGGGCCCAGACTGCGTCCAGCGCGAGGCCGGAGGCGCGCAGCGCCCTTCGGGTGGTTTTCTGCGTAAAGCCGCCGTGGAATGCGCCTGCATCGGGCAGCCAGCGGACGGAAACCGAGCGCCTGTTCACAGGTTTCCTTTGGGGAGCCTTTGTGCGGAAAAAGAACGATGCTTCAAGTTCTTCCGGATCAAGAAGTGTGGCAGGCTCCGCCGACCAGCTGACGGGCTGGCTGCGGCCGGGATTGCGGACGATGTCAATGACGTCTGCCAGAACGGCGCTGGCCGTCGCCGGGCCGCCTGCGCCGGGGCCGGAGAACAGAACTGCGCCGACGCTGCTGCCCAGCACCTCGACGGCGTTCAGAACGCCGGAGACGGGGGCCAGCGGCTGCGTGCCCGCGATGAAATGCGGCGAAACAAAAACCGTGAGCGACTGACCCTGCCGGACCGCACGGCCAAGCAGCCGCAGTTCATCCCGGCTGCCTCTGCAAATGCGGCGTCCGCCGCCGTGATGGCGGAAATACCTGTCATGCTGACGCGGGACGGGGCGACGTTTCTTGCCGAACATCATGTCGGCCAGAATGCAGACCTTGCGGCCCGCGTCGATGCCCTCGACGTCGGCAGTCGGGTCCTGCTCGGCGTAGCCGCGCGTCTGCGCGTCACGGAGCGCCGATTCATAGCTCTGCCCGCGTTCGAGCATCTGTGTGAGGATAAAATTCGTCGTGCCGTTCAGAATGCCGCGCACCTCGTAAATTTCGTTTGCTCCGAGGCACTGACTCAGCGGATGCAGCACCGGGATGCCGCCGCCGACGGAGGCCTCAAACAAAGGCTTACACCGTTGGCCTTCTGCAAGCGCCAGCAGCTCCGTGCCGTGCTCGGCGATGAGCTGCTTGTTGGCTGTTACGACGTGCTTGCCTGCGGCAAGCGCGCGGCGGACATACTCGAGCGCTGCGCCGCAGCCGCCGATGGTTTCTATGACGAGAAACACGTCTGCATCGTGTTCGATGACGGAGAAATCCGTGACGGCCTTGTCTTTATACGGCCTGTCCGGCAGTTCGCGCGGCGCGCCAGCACATACGAAAGCTCCAGCTGTTCCCCCGCGCTCCGTTCGAGCAGATCTGCGTCCCGCAGCAGAGATTTCCGCACAGCTTCCGCCGACGACGCCGGGGCCGAGGATGGCAAGCTTTTTCATGTCAGCCCACCTCACGCTTCGTTGGCCCTGCGGTAGATCGCAAGAATCTTCCGTAGTCCAGCACGCGGAACGTGCCGATCGTGCGTGTTTTTCCGTAGCTGCACCGGCTGGCAAGGTCTGCAAGCCCCGCCTCGTCCTGCCTGCCGCAGGAAAGCTCACCCAGACACACGGGCATGCCGATAGACCGGAAGAATGCCTCCTGCTTTGCAATACCGGCAAGCGCGGCGGCAGTGTCGTCCGCCTCCTCCACATGTGCCAGACGTTCCGCGCGAAGCGGGCGAAGCGTGCCGGGCTTTCGTCCATGACGGATCTTGCCCAGCTGCTCCAGACGGCGGTCAGACTGTCGCCGTGGTACACGTCAAATTTCTCGCTCAGCGCGTGGCCGAGCTGGTGCGTGGCGAAGTCCTTCCTTGCCGCCGAGGCCGGTCAGGCCGTTGTGCGACAGGGAGCCTGCCCACATGATCTCGCTCATAGCCTTCTCGTCATGTGCGTCACGCACAGCGGCGGGGCCGTATTCCAGCACGACGCGCAGCAGTGCCTCAGCCAGTTCATCCGTCAGAGCGTTGTCGGTGACGGGATTAAAATACCGGTCGAGCGTGTGCATGAGGATGTCGCTCACGCCGCACGCGACCTGATGCACCGGGAGCGTCGCGGCAAGCAGGGGGTCAAGAATGGCGAAGGCCGGGCGGTTGAACGGGGTATTGAGGCCGCGCTTTTCGCCTGCTCCGCGTTGGTCAGAACAGCGGAGTCGCTCGTCTCGCTGCCGGCTGCCGGGATGGTCAGCACGACACCGACGGGCATGGATCTTGTCAGCGGTGCGCGGCGCTTCCAGAATTCCCAGATATCTGTGCCGGGGTTGGCCGCGCCGTGGGCGATGGCCTTGCAGGTGTCGATGACGCTGCCGCCGCCGACTGCCAGAATCAACTCCGCACCCGATTCCAGCGCCAGCTGCACGCCCTCGCGGGCCAGCGCCGCGCGCGGGTTCGGCTGTACGCCGCCGAGCGCGCGATATTGAACGCCCGCCTTGTCCAGAAGCCGGAACACGCGGTCAAGCAATCCGCTTTTCTTCGCGCTCGAGCCGCCATAGACGACCAGCACGCGCGAAAGTCCGCGTTTTTTCAGCAGCTCCGGCAGCTTCTCTGTGCTGCCTGCGCCGAACACGATCTCAGTCGGTACGAAATATTCAAATCCGTGCATATGCTTATCCTGCGACGCAGTCTGCCTTGACTACGCCCGTCCTTTCTGCGATTTGCTGGGTCAGCGCTTCGATGTTGCAGTTGAGATTGCTCGTCTCCGCCGAAATGGTCACCATGGCGCGGCCCCCGGTGGGGATCGACTGGTTAATCGTCAGTATATTTGCGCCGCAGTTGGCAAAAATAGTTAATATCTCGGACAGGATGCCGGCCTTGTCCTTGAGCATGATCTGAAACGTGATGATGCGGCCGGCCATCAGGTTCTGAAACGGCGCGATGGCGTCGCGGTACTTATAAAATGCGCTGCGGCTGATGCCGACTGCCTGCGCGGCCACGTTGACCTTGTCCGTCTCGCCGGTTTCGAGCATCCGCTTGGCCTCGGCGACCTTCTGGAAGATCTCCGGCAGGGCGGCGGCCTCCACGATATAATACTTCGGGCTATGTTCCATAGCGTTCACCTCATAATTGTCCGTGTTGGAAAAGCAAGTGTCTATAGTCAGACTCCAATATACACCACATACCCGCAAAATGCAAGCAGAAAAGCACAGGAGGAAGTTCGAACCATGAAAAGCCGCAAAATCTGGAAGACCGTTCTGATCGTGCTGGGCTGTGCGCTCGGCGCGTGGGCGTTCGGCGCGCTGCTGCTGCCGGTGCTGCTGCCGTTTTTTATCGGGCTCGCGGTGAGCCTGCTGGCGGAAAAGCCGGTGCGGTTTTGCAGACGCGGGCGCACGTTCCGCGCCCGCTGGCGTCCGGGCTGTGCGTGCTGCTGCTGTTCGGGTTTTTGTTCGGCGGGCTGTTTTTTCCTGTGCCGCCTGCTGTGCGCGGAGGCGGCGGATCTGGCCCGGCAGCTGCCCCGGCTGGCGGAAAATCTGACTCCGCTCTTTGAAAAGCTGAAATCACGTCTGCTTGCGCACTTGCCGAAAGACTGCCGGACGGGCTTCGGAACGGGCTGCGCGCGGGCGTTGAGGAATTCTTTCAAGACCGGTGCGGGCTTCGGTACGAAGCTCTATGAAACGCTCTTTTCCTGGGCGTCCGGCATCATCGGGCGGCTGCCGGACGCGGTGCTGTTCGCGGTGACGGCGATCTTGTCCAGCTTCATGCTCTCCGGCGAGCTGCCCGCCATCCGCAGCTGGCTGCGCCGCGCGGTGCGGCCCGCGTGGCTGGAAAAGCTGCAGACACTCGGCGGGCACGTGCGCACGACGCTCGGCGGCTGGCTGCGGGCGCAGCTGAAGCTGATGGGCATTACATTTCTGATTCTAAACGCGGGGCTGCTGCTTCGGGTGCGGTATCCGGTTCTGGCGGCGCTGGTCATTACGGTGGTCGACGCGCTGCCGGTGTTCGGTACGGGGACGATTCTGATCCCATGGGCGCTGGCGCTGTTTCTGCAGGGGGAGACGAAAACCGGCATTGGCCTCGTCATTCTATGGAGCCGCGGCCCTCAGCCGGCAGGCGCTTGAGCCGCGTCTGGTCGGAAAGCAGGTGGGGCTGAATCCGGTGCTGACGCTGCTGGCGCTTTACACGGGCTACCGGCTGCTGGGCGTGGGCGGGATGATCGTGTTCCCATCGCGGCCATGCTCTTCAAGCAGCTCTGGGACCATTCCGGCCTGCAGCCGGACGGATAGCGGGGCAGGACTTGCGCGATGTGCCTCCGCAGGGTATAATAGCGCCGAAGGAGGCGGTGCGCATGATTCTGGAACAGACAGCCGCGCGGCAGACGAAGCTGCTGTCGCTCCTGCGGCGGGAATTCGGGTTGTCTGCCGGGCTGGTCAAGCGGCTCAAATGGCAGAACGCGCTGTTTGTAAACGGAGCGCCCGCGCATACCGATGCGCCGGTCATGCCCGGCGACCGGGTGCGCGTCGTGCTGGAGGAGCGGACGGAGGGCTTTGACCCGGAGCCGCTGCCGCTTTCCATCCTTTATGAAGATGAATGCTTTCTCGCTGTGGACAAGCCCTCTGGAATGCTGGTGCATCCGTCGCCGCAGAAAAACAGCGGGACGCTGGCAAACGGCGTGCTGTATCACCTGCTGGAGCGCGGCGAGGCCTCCGGCGTCCATCCCGTGACGCGGCTCGACCGTGACACGTTCGGCGTGGTGATTCTGGCGAAAAACGCGAATATCCACGACCGCTTCTGCCGGATGCTGCACGAGCGGCAGCTGGAGAAGACCTATCTTGCTTCGGTTTTCGGCCAGCCGCCGCAGGAGAACGGGCAGATCGACCTGCCGGTCTATAAGATCGGCGGCGGGAATCTCATCCGTATTGTGGACGAGCGGGGACAGAAGGCGCTGACGCAGTACCGCGTGCTGGAACGGGCGGAAAAAACGGCGCTTCTGGAACTGCACCCTCTGACGGGCCGCACGCACCAGCTCCGCCTGCACTGCATGGCCTCCGGTTTCCCATCTTAGGCGACCCGCAGTATACAAGCCCGGAATCGACGGCGTATTCCGCTGCCCACGGGCTGTTCACGCAGCAGCTGTGTGCCGCAAGGCTCGTTTTTCCCGCATCCCATGACAGGGGAGCGGATGGAAATTTTGTCGAAGCAGGAAGTTTTCTTCCCAAAGGACTAGGCAAACGCCATGCGGTTCTGATACAATATATAAAATTAAAGCATTGGAGACGCTGCATGGAGAAAAAGAACGCAGTCTTATACCATCACAGAAGATCAGTCGCCGGAGGAAGCCGGCGGGAGCATGTTATGCTCGTTGTGCGCAATCTGGCGGCGGGCGCGGCGGCTGTTTTGTTTCTGGCCTCATTTGCGCTGGCGGATATCCACAAACTGCTGCGCGCAGCGGCATATTTTCTCGGCGCGGGCGCGTATTTTGCCGAAATTCTCGTCCTGACGGATGGCTTCCGGCGGAAGGTCCCGCAGAAGGAGCTGTTCATGGCCTACTGCTTCGGCCCCTTGTACATCTTACTTGGCCTGAGTTATCTGCTCGAAGCATGACCGCATAGCCGGCAGAACCCCTTCTGACCCGGCGCGTACCGCCGCGCCGCCTCCCCTGAAAGGGGAGGCTTTTTTCTGGGATGAAAAATTTTTTTCAAACGCGCGCAACCTTCGCGGAAATTTTGCGTGTGGAAAAGAGAAATACAGCGGCGGACGCGGCGCGGCCCACAATATCTTGTGGCGGATGTTACGTCTACCTCGCAACATGGGCCGAAATGGGCTGAAATGCTTGGTAAAACAGACATTTTCGTAAAAATTGGTTGCAATTTTTAATTTTTATGGTAAACTGGTTACATAAAATCTGCGGCTGCAACAGGCCGCAAATTGAAAGAGGTGCACTTATGAAGCGTACATTTGGAAGATTCATGAGCCTGCTGCTGGTCCTCGCCATGGTATTGGCGATGGTGCCTGCAGCATTGGCTGCAAATCAGGCGTACAGCGTCGAGCCGGACTCGACGATCAAGATCAAGACGTCGATCACAGGCTTTACTGTGACAAACTGGGAATCCAGTGATGAGAGCGTCGCGACAGTCGCAGCTGTCAGCGGCAGCAAAACAGAGGCGATCGTGACCGGCAAAAAGGCCAGCAACACGGCCATCCGGATCACGGCCACCGGTACATTGGCAAATGGCAGATCCCATTCGGGTATTTCACGGTTTATGTGCGGGACGCATATACCCTTACGCTGGCGCTCAGCAACAGTAATATCAACGGCACGGTTGCGCTGAATCAGGGCGACACCAGAACGCTCACTGCGACTGTCACGGTCGGCAGCAGCGGTGTGACCGCAGGCAATCTGGCAAACTGCGAGGTGCGTTTCACCAGCGATAACGATGCCATCTCGGTTAAGCCTGCCAGCGCGAAGGTCACCGCAAGCACGGTCGGCAACTACACGACCTATAAGGTCGAAGCGACTGTCAAAGCAGAGAAGGTCGGCGGCGCAACGCTGACGGCGCAGGTCTGGTATCAGGGGTAAAGATGTCATGAAGCCGTCCACGTCCGCGACTGCGACCAAGACCATCGGCTTCAGAGTCAGCGGCGCGGCGACGATCTCGGTCACGCTTCCGACCGCCCAGCAGGTATTGTCGCTGGAGGCAGGCGGCACGTCTGCCACGCTGCAGCCGAAGGTGACCGGCTATTCCGGCACAGCCCAGCCGAAGCTGCTGTATCTGTACGATACCACAGGCGATACTACGGGCAACTATTTGTATGTCCGTCCCAACGCCGCGACGACCTCTGCAACGGTCGAGCCGTACAAGGCTTGCGACGCGACGAACATCTATATCTGCATTGCAAGCTACAATGCTGGCAAGACATATAAGGATGCCAAGGATGACCCGGAGCATTCGATTACCGGTTCTTATGCCGTCTGCACGGTCAGCATCAAGAATAAGGGGCATGGCTGTCACATCGATCGAGGTCATGAACAACGAAAGCGTAACGATTAAGGATGCAAATGGAAAAGATGAAGAGGTTCCCGTCTGCAAACACTGCTGGACAACGGCACGATGGTCTTTGGCCTGCAGGACAGCTATTATAAGCCCACTGTGAAGTCCTCGATGATCCGCAGCACGCTCGAAGTGACTGCGCGCATCAAGGCGCCTGACTCGCTGCTTAACAGTGAAACGGATCGGAGAAATGCGTACTCTCGCATCGAGTGGACGAGTTCCGCACCTGCTGTTGCAAAGGTAAAGACTACTTGTCTTTCGGATCATCATCGGCGAAGGCGGTTGCAACGATTGAGGCTGTCGCACCCGGTACGGCGACGATCACCGCGAAGGTTGATGGCAATGTAACGGCTACTTATGCGGTCACGGTCTATCAGGGCCGCGCTTACAAGATCACGGAAGAACCGAGTATCGGCGAAACGGTCGGAAAAATGACTCAGACAGAACTTGAAGCTCTGTTTAAGAAAGAATCGGCGAAGGTCGAGATTCAAACCAGTATTTACTTCGACGAGGTAATGATCTATGAATTGCCAGTCAAAACTGCAAAAGCAAATGGTTCTGATGCAGCTGGTTATACGTTTACCTATACACTTGACGGACTCAAAACGTCCACAAAGGAATTCTTCTACAACAGAAGCGACCCTAGCGACAGTGGTGTTACGACGACAGGCAAGGTGACATTCTCCGACATTTCCTTTACGGAGCAGCCCGCAAACGCGGCCTATAAGATCACGGACACCATTGCCGATCTGGCTATGTCCGCGTCGGTTTCGACAAGCACGATCAAATCCGTGGTCTGGTATATGAACAGCGACCAGACAACCGGCGGTGTGGATAAAGACAATTCAGACAGACAAAGTTACCGGTAAAGCCTACGAACTACCGTTCGGTTCTGTCCAACCTCAAGCAGTACATCACCGGTACCGGAACCTATGTGTTCTATTGCCGTGTCACAACGGAAAACGGCAAGTACGCCGAAACCCGCAAGGCCATCATCACCATCACTGGTGAGAACCACATTGAGATCACCTTCAAACCGACTGCGGTAAAGGCCGGCGAGACGTTCACCATCACCGGCGTGCCGCAGGAGTATGTGAACGGAAAGCTGACCAACGTGACCGGCAAGACCTACACGATCACATGGACCTCGAGCGACGAGAATATTGTCAAGCTCTCCAGCAAGACCAGCACCAACAGCAGCCCCTCCGTCACCGCGACGGCCAAGGCAGGCGGTCAGGTCACCATCAAGGCTGAGACGACGATCGGCGCGAAGAAGTATGCTGCTGAAGTGGTGTTCACCGTCACTGTCCCCGAGGCGGCCAATGTTGCGCTGACGCTCGGCGAGAACGACACCTATGTCCAGCTCGACGGCAGCAAGCTCGCCGCGGCAGTCAAGACCGCCGCGAAGGTTACGCCCAGCACCTTTACCTTTGAGTCTCCGGCAAACGGCACGCTCTACACCACGAGCGCCATGTCCAGCACGGTCAGCACGACGACCAAGTACTCTGCCAGCGAAGTCAGCAAGATGGTCTACCGTCCGACGAGAACCACCGGCACGCATACGATCAAGTACGCCGCCTATGACGGCAGCGGCCAGATCGCAACCGGCAAGCTCGTCATCATGACGAACGCCGGCACCGTCTCCTACCACATCTCCGCGAAACGAGTCCCAGACCATGCAGGTCAGCGACTTCCAGTCTGTCTATGGTTCCGGCCTGAGTTCCGTCAGGTTCGGCACGGCGAGCGATTCGCGCGGCGCGCTGTATAAGGGCAGCTCCACGAGCTCCGGCAAGGTCGGCAGCGAGAGCTACTACGTGTCCACGGGCACGACGCTCCTGAAGAACGTCACGTTCATCGCTGGCTCCAGCACGGCGAAGTATTCCGTCGTCATCCCGTTCACCGCTTACGGCTCGAACGGCGAGGTCAACGGCAATCTGGTCATCTACGTCAACGATACGCACTCGGTGTACTCCACCGGCGCGACCTTCAAGTCCATGGCGATCGCGGATGAGCTCGCGCCCGAGTCCAATGCCTCCAGCGCGTACATCACCATCACCAGAGTCGTCGGCGGCAAGCTCTACACGCAGTACAGCAAGATCAACAGCTGCACCGCGCTCGCAGCCAAGGATCTCGGCTCGACGAGATTCTCCTTCTCCGGCTCGAACTCCATCGACAACCTCTATGTCCTCCCGCTGGCCGACAGCAAGACCGTCGAGGTCAACTACACCATCAACGGCAGCGACAAGGGCACGCTGACCTTCAAGGTCGTGCAGCAGACGGCGTCGAGCAAGTTCACCGATGTCTCCGGCTCGTTCAAGTGGGCGGCCAACTCCGTCGACTTCATGTACGGCAACGGCCTTGTCAACGGCATCAGCACGAAGAACCCCAACGTCTTCGGCCCCGGCCAGAACATGACCCGCGCCATGCTCGTCACAATCCTGTACCGTGCGGCGGGCGAACCCTCCGTTGCCGGTATCACCAACAAGTTCACCGACAACAAGCAGGGCCAGTACTACTACAACGCAGTCCTCTGGGCCTCCAACATGGGCATTGTCAACGGCGCGACCGCCACGACCTTCGACCCGGACGGCAAGATCACCCGTGAGCAGATCGCGGCCATCCTGTACCGCTACGCCGGTTCCCCGGCGGCCAGCTCCTCCGCGCTGAACGGCTTCGCCGACCAGAGCGCAGTCAGCTCCTACGCGGTCACGGCGATGCAGTGGGCGGTCGGCAACGGCATCATCACCGGCGTCAGCACCAACGGCCGGACCACCCTGTCCGCCAAGAACAACGCCACCCGCGCCCAGGTCGCCGTCATGCTCCACCGCTTCCTGACGTTCTAAGCATATCGACCCCTCGCCCCCGGCTCACGCCGGGGGCGTTTTTGCGCACAAAAAGGCGCCCCTTTCAAGGCAATGTCATCAACTTAAGGTCAGCACACATCAGATTTACACAGAGAACGACCGGCACTCGAACAGGGCTGGTAGGGGCGGGGCTCTGCTCCGCCCGGCGGAGGGCAGTTGTTATAGCGGAAATCTCAGGCGGATAAGAATGCAGTTTCCCTACTTGTATGTACGGGCCGATGCCTACTCGGCCCATTTGGAAGCTCCGAATTCGCCGAAGAGTTTCGAAAGAACCGGTGCATTCTGCGGGCGGACAGAGTCGTCCGCCCCTACAGGATACGGGGGTATTGAGGTTTCGGTGCAGGGACGACGACGCTGTCGGCCCATTTGGCAGATGCGAATTTGCCGCAGAGTTCCGTAAAAACGGGTACATTCTGCGCGGGCCGATGTAGGCATCGGCCCCCTACAGCCGAATGCGCACGTGCATACGGATTCGCCGAGGCTTTCCAAAGATTCAGGGCATCCTGCCGGGCGGAGCAGAGCCCCGCCCCTACCAACTGCGTTTGAATTTCGCCGGTTTTCGCGGATAATGGGTAATCTATCCGTCTTAGTATGAAAAATCTCCCCTTGCCGGGCGGCAAGGGGAGGAGATGAGGGCGTTTACCCTTCGAACTGACTGTGGTACAGATTGGCGTAGAAGCCGTTTTTGGCGAGCAGGTCCTCATGGCGGCCCTGCTCGATGATGTGGCCGTCCTTCATAACGAGGATGACGTCCGCTTCGCGGATGGTGGACAGACGGTGGGCGACGACGAAGCTTGTCCGGGCCTGCATCATAGTGTCGAACGCCTGCTGGATGTGCGCTTCGGTGCGCGTGTCGATGGAACTGGTCGCCTCGTCGAGAATGAGCATGGGCGGCAGGCGGAGCATCACGCGTGCGATGCACAGCAGCTGCCGCTGTCCGGCAGACAGTGCACCGCCTGTATCGGACAGCACCGTGTCATAGCCCTCCGGCAGACGGCGGATGAAGGAATCCGCATGCGCCATACGCGCGGCGGCCTCAACCTCGGCATTTGTCGCTTCCGGCTTTGCAAGACGGATATTCTCGCGCACGGAGGCGGTCTTGAGCCAGGTATCCTGCAGCACCATACCGTACTGGCGGCGCAGGCTCTTCCCGCGTGACGGAGCGGATCTCGCTGCCATCGACGCAAATGGAGCCGGCCTTCACGTCGTAAAAGCGCATGAGCAGGTTGATCAGCGTCGTCTTTCCGCAGCCCGTCGGGCCGACGATGGCGATGCGCTGGCCGGGTTTTACGGAGAGATTCAGGTGCTCAATCAGGTGCTGCTCCGGCGTGTAGGAGAATGCGACGTTCTTGAGTTCCACGCTACCGGAGACGGCTTCGAGCGTCTTTGCATCCGGGGCGTCAGGCGTTTCAACCGGTTCGTCGATCAGTTCAAATACCCGCGCGGCGCAGGCCAGCGCATTTTGCAGTTCCGTAATGACGCCGGTGATCTCGTTGAAGGGCTTGGCATACTGGTTCGCGTAGCTGAGGAAACACGACAGCCCGCCGACCGTGATCGCCCCTGCCACGGCGCTGAGCGCGCCGGTAAAGCCGACGCAGGCATAGATGATGTTGTAAATGATGCGCGTAGACGGGTTCGTCATGGACGAGAAGAAGGTTGCGCGCATGGTCGCCGCCGTCAGACGGTCGTTGATCGCGTCAAACTGGCGCAGACTCTCGTCCTCATGCGAGAAAGCCTGCACGACGCGCTGGCCATTCAGCTGCTCGTTAATCAGGGCGGTCTGCTCCCCGCGTGCCTTGGACTGCAACTGGAACATGGAATAGGTATGACCCGCGATGAACTTTGCCACTAGCAGAGAAAGCGGCGTCAGCAGCACGACGACCAGCGTGATCTTCCAGCTGATCGAAAGCATGAAGCCGAGTGTTCCCACGATGGTCAGAACGCCGGTAAACAGCTGCGTGAAGCCCATGAGCAGGCCGTCTGCGAACTGGTCGACGTCGGCGATCATGCGGCTGAGCGTGTCGCCGGAGGGGTGGCTGTCCAGATACGCAAGCGGCAGCCGCTGCAAGTGGGAAAACGCCTGGCGGCGCACGTCGCGCGTCACGCAGAAACAGACGCGGTTGTGGATGGCCGTCATGACCCACTGCAAAAAATTGCCGTCAGACCGGCAAGCACGGCGATTCTGACCGCCAGCGTACTGACGGCGGCAAAATCGACCTGTCCGGGGCCGACGATCTGGTCGATCGCGTCGCCGACCAGAATGGGGATATAGAGCGTGCCCGCCACGCTGGCCGCGGCCAGCAGCAAGGACACAAGCAGCAGCGGCAGATACCGTCCGAGGCTTTTTATCACGCGCCGCAGCGCCCAGGAGGATGTATGCTTCACGATGCACTCGCCTTCCCCTTCTCCTGCGACCGGCAGATCTCCTGATAGACCGGGCAGGTGTTTTTCAGCTGTGTATGCGTGCCGAGTCCAGCCATGCGGCCGTCGTCGAGCACGACGATCTTGTCTGCGTGCCGGATAGACGACACGCGCTGCGAGATCAGCACGACCGTGGGCTTCCACGGAAGCTTCGACAGCGCCTTGCGCAGCGCTGCGTCCGTCGCAAAGTCCAGCGCGGAGGCGCTGTCGTCCAGAATGAGAAGTTCGGGCTTGCGCACAAGCGCGCGGGCGATGGTCAGCCGCTGACGCTGGCCGCCGGAGAAGTTGCGCCCGCCGGGTTCGACCTCGGCGTCCAGCTGGCCCTTTTTATCCCGCACGACTCCGTCGGCCTGCGCCGCGCGCAGCGCGTCCCAGAGCGCCTCATCAGACGCATCCGCGCTGCCCCAGCGCAGATTTTCCCGGATGGTGCCGGAAAGAGCAGCGCCTTCTGCGGCACGATACCGATGCGCGTCCGAAGCGCCTGCAATTGAAGCGTTTTCACATCCTCGCCCCGCACGAGCACCTGTCCGTCTGTCGCGTCATAGAAGCGGGGAATCAGATTTGCAAGCGTCGATTTGCCGGAGCCTGTGCCGCCGATCACACCGATCGTTTCACCGGGCGCGGCGCAGAAGCTGATATCGGTCAGCGCATCCGCGCCTGCCTGCGGGTAGCGGAAGCTGACGTGCCGGAATTCCAGCTCCGGCGCTCTCCGCGCTGTCCGGCAGCGCGTCCGCGCCGCTCACCATGCTGGACTTCGTATCCAGCACCTGCGAAATGCGGCCCGCACAGGCCACGGATTTTGTGATGTTCAGAATCAGATTGGCAAACTTGATGAGCTCAACCAGAATCTGCGACATGTAGTTATAAAGCGCGATCAGCTGGCCCTGCGTGATCACGCCCTCGTTTACCCGGACGCCGCCCACGCGCAAAATCGCAACGATAGCCAGATTGATGATCACATACGTCAGCGGATTGAGAAGTGCGGAAAGCTTTCCGACGAACTGCTGTGCAGAAAACAGATTTCCGGTCTTTTCTGCGAAGCTTTCCGTTTCTGTCTGTTCACGGGTAAAGGCGCGGATAACGCGCACGCCGGACAGATTTTCCTGCGCTGCACCGGTTACGCCGTCAAGCCTTGTCTGCACACGCCGGTAGAGCGGAATGCAGCTGAGCATGATGGCAAACACGACGGCAAAGAGCACCGGGAATCGCCACGGCGAAGATGAGTGCCGATTTCACATCAATGGTAAAGGCCATGATCATCGCGCCGAAAACCACGATGGGGGAGCGCAGCAGCAGCCGGAGCGTCAGATTAAGGCCCGTCTGCACCTGATTCATGTCGCTCGTCATGCGCGTGACGAGCGTCGCTGTGCCGAGCCGGTCAAGTTCGGCGTAGGACAGCGACTGAATGTGCGCAAAGAAGCGCACGGCGCAGGTGGCCCCGTCGCACCGGTCGCAGCCTTGGCAGAAAAATACTGCGCGCAGGTGGCGCTGGCAAAGCCGCACAGGCCGAGGCCGACCAGCACAAGGCATTTTTTCAGGATATACGCCGTATCGCCGGACGAAATGCCGACGTCGATGATATCCGCCATGATGAGCGGCACGAGCAGCTCAAACGCAGCCTCGAGCAGCTTGAAGCACGGGGCCAGGATCGCCTGCAGGCGGTAGGGCCGCAGGTAAACAAGCAGTTTTTTCATGGGTTGTTTCTTCTCTTTCTTCTGCTATTCAATGGATTTGAGCGCCTGCGACATATCGATTGCGCGGATTTTCCGCCGCAGAGCGAGGTTTACGAGCAGACCGAACACCAGCGTCAACGCAGCCGAAATGAGATAACTCAGCGGTGCAACACGCACGTCGAAGCACATGAGATCGATCTTGATCTGTCCCATGACATACGCGTGCAGCAGCTTTCCCATCGGAAGGCCCACAAGCGCGCCCAGTACGGTCAGGATGATGTTCTCGCGGAAAACGTAGCGGTTCGTCTCGCCGTCGTAGAAGCCGAGCACTTTGATGGTTGCGATCTCGCGTTCGCGTTCGGTGATGTTGATGTTCGTGAGGTTATACAGCACGATGAATGCCAGCGCTGCCGCGCCCAGCACGACGACCAGCACGATATATTGCAGGCTTTGCATCATCGTCGCCACGCGGCTGCGGAAATCAAGGCTGAGGGTAACTGCCGCCGCGTTTTTCGCGCCCGCGAGCGCTGCGGACGCCGCCTGCGCATCCTCGTCCGTCTGATAGTTGACCCATGCGGCCTCGTATCCGGGCGCTTCGCCGAAGACGTCCTGCCAGGTAGTCTGCGTCAGATAGACGTAATTATAAACATAGTTTTCAAACACAGCCTCGACGGTCAGTTCCGTCCGGCGCATATCGCCCGTCTGCAGGATGATGGTGTCGCCCGCCGACAGGCGCAGCGCCTGCGCAAGCCCCCGGCTGATGATGCAGCCGCCGTCCTGCGGGTAGGGGATCTGCGTTTTCTCCTGCGTGTGCAGGTCGATAAAGCCGTCCACGCTGCCCGATTCCGGGCAGACGACGTTTGTGGTCTTGACCGTGCCGCCGGCAGAAGCGTCCAGACTCTTTTTCCGCGACAAACAGACAGCCCCCCGCGCTGCTTTCTTCGCAGACGGCAAGGAAGTCCTCACGTTCACTGCCGCTCAGCGCATGCTGGAAGGTCACGGCGGCGTCATAGCGGGTAATCTCGTCGTACTGGTAATCGACGACATTTCGGATGGAGTCCTGAATGCCGAAGCCCGTGATGAGCAGCGCCGTACAGCCGCCGATACCAATCATCATCATGACCATGCGCTTTTTAAAGCGCAGAATGTTCCGGATGGAGACTTTGTGCAGGAAGGGGAGTCGGTCCCAGATCAGCGGGAGGCGTTCAAGCAAAATGCGCTTGCCCGCCTTCGGCGCTTTGGGGCGGATCAGCTCCGCTGCCGGCTTCTGCAGTTCGGCGTGTACGACGTACCACGTTGTGCCGAGCGCACACAGCAGATACGCGCCCGACGAGACGAGCGCAAGCGGCCAGTCAAAGGCATACAGGATGCCGGTAAAGCCGTACATGATGTTATAGGCATGCCAGATCATCTTCGGCAGGAAATACGAGCCTGCCGCAATGCCAAGCACGCAGCCGAGAAGCGAAGCGGTTCCGGCATAGAGGAAATATTGAGACAAGATCGCGCTGTTTGAGTATCCCACGCCTTCAAAACGCCCGCCTGCGTCCGCTGCTCGTCAACCATGCGGGTCATGGTCGTGATGCAGACCAGCGCGGCCACGGCGAAGAAAAACAGCGGGAACACCTTTGACACGCCGCGCACAATATCAGAATCGCTCTCAAAGCAGGCGTAGCCGACGTTGCTGCTGCGATCCAATATGAATACATCCGGGTTTTCCAGCTTTGCAAGTTCGTCTTCGCCGTCGCGGTAGTCCTGTTCGGCGTCTGCCAGCTTCTGTTCACCGTCGGCCAGCTCCTGCTCGGCGTCGGCCAGCTTCTGATCGCCGTCTGTGATCTCCTGCTTTGCGTCAGCCAGCTCCTGCTCGGCATCGGAGATCTTCTGTTCTGCTTCGGCCTTACCTGTGTAATAATCCGCCCAGCCGTCTTTGAGTTCCTGTTTTGCGTCTTCCAGCTCCTGCCGGCCATCTTCCAGCTCCTGCTTCGCATCTTCCAGTTCCTGCTGCTTTTCTTCCAGCGTTTTTTTCGCCTCGTCCAGCTTTTTCTGGTTTTCCGCGAACGCCTCGTTCGCCGCGTCTGCCGCCAGATCCAGCTGATTCTCATTGTCGGCCAGAGCGTTCTTGCCCTCGTCCAGCTGCGCCTGCGCCGCTGCAAGCTGCCCACGCGCCGCCGCGATCTGCGCTTTGGCCGCCTCCGCCGCCTCCGGCGACATCGCTCCTGCGGAAACCGCAGCGTCTATCTGCGCCTCCTGTTTGTCGAGCGCGGCTTTCTGCGCGTCTAACTGCTGCTGCTGCTCGGCAAGCGTTTCGCGTGCTTTCTGGAGCTTCGCGAAAGCGAAGCTCATCTCGTTCTCGGCCTGTTTCTTTTCTTTTTCAAATTTGGCGGTGTTTTCCTCATAGGTCTGCTTCGCGTCGGCCAGCTTTTTTTCGCCGTCTGCCAGCTCCTGTTCGCCATCGGCCAGCTTCTGTTCATTTTCCTCGATCGTCCGCTGCCCATCCACCAGCTTCTGGTATGCGTCGGCCAGTTCCTGCTCCGCCTCCTGCTTTGCGTCGGCCAGAGAAACAACGCCGTCAGCATACGTCTGATGCGCGTCTTTCAGCTCCTGCTTTGCGTCGGCAAGCTCCTGCTTTGCATCGGCCAACTCCTGCTGCTTTTCATCCAGCGTTTCACGCGCGTCGGAGAGCGTCTGCTCGGCCTCTTCATAGAGGCGATCGCTGCGCCCATAAGCCGCGCTCTCGGCAAGCTGCGTGACCCACGGCTCCGCCTCGTCGTATACAGGCGGTATACGCATCGGAATAGACCTCACCCTGCCGGTCAGCCAGCCGCAGATAGAGCGACGTCTCATAATCCAGCGCAAACGCCTCCGGCAGAATGTACACAAACGACGAAAGCGTTCCGCTGCCGATGGAGGTGCCGCCGCGTTCATAATTGATGTATAAAACGCTCTTGGCGATTCCGACGATGGTAAATTCCCGCCGGTTGAAGCCGTCCAGCGTATCTTCGTCGTTCTCTTCCGTCAGAACGACTGTTTTCCGAGATCCTTTTCGGAATACAGCAGCCCGTCAGCCAGACATTCCTCCGCCGTCTGCGGAAATCTTCCACATTTTAAGCCCGGCAGGTCGATCTGCTCAGGCAACGACAAAAATCTGCACGGCTTCGCCGCCCCGTCCGCGACGGAGGCCAGCGCGTCCGCACTCTTTTCTCCCTCGCAGGACGCGATACGCGTGTCAGCGGCGAGGGCCGTCTGCGTCCGTCTCATCAAAGCCGACCGTGCTGACGAGGCGGAAATCATACATCCGGTGCGCCTCGGCATAGTCGTCCAGCGTATGTACCATTGCGGTCTTTGTCAGCCGCAGGCCGCAGAAAAATCCCACGCCCAGCGCGACGATCGCCGCGATTGCCAGAAACCGGCCAAGACTGCTGCGGATCTGGCGCATTGTCAGTTTCAGCATCTTCGTCACCATTCAATGCTTTCCACCGGCACGGGCGCTTCATTGCGCCGCACGTCGGTGATCTGGCCGCTTCTGACGCGGATGACGCGGTCGGCCATGGCAGTCAGGGCGGAATTGTGCGTAATAATCACGACGGTCATGCCGTTTTCCCGGCTCTGCTTCTGCAAAAGCGCAAGAATCTGCTTGCCGGTCTGATAATCAAGCGCGCCGGTCGGCTCGTCGCACAGCAGAAGCCGCGGCCTTTTGGCCAGCGCCCGCGCGATTGCCACGCGCTGCTGCTCGCCGCCGGAGAGCTGGGCGGGGAAATTCTGCATCCGCTCGCCGAGGCCGACCTGCCGCAGCACTTCGTCTGCCGGGATGGGATTTTTACAAAGCTGGCCCGCGATCTGCACGTTTTCCAGCGCCGTCATATTGGGAAGCAGATTATAGAACTGGAACACAAAGCCGACCTCATGTCGGCGGTAGGTCGTCAGCTGCCTACGGTCAAACCCCGACACATCCTCGCCCGCCAGCAGCACATGGCCGCTCGTCAGCCGGTCCATGCCTCCGAGAATGTTTAAAAGCGTCGTCTTGCCCGCGCCGGACTGCCCGACAATCACGCAGATCTCCCCCTCCGCAATCGCAAACGAGGCGTCCTTCAGCGCATCAATGCGCACGTCGCCCATCCGGTAGCTCTTGCAGACATGATCGAACACAACAAAATCCTGCACACAGAACCCCTCCTGTATTTTTTTTCTAAATGTATATATTATGGCACACCGTTTCCTGTTTTTTGCTTGAATAATCCATGAACGCCGGGCCTGAAAATACTTTTTCTTGCTTTTGCCGCAGAACGATGGTACTATTAAATCGAAAAAACTATAGGGAAGCTCTGATTCAATGACCGAGAGCATTCGGCGAGAGATTTTGGCCCAAGACATCGGATCAGAGGTTCCCTGACAGGAAAAGGAGCGGTCCTTTTGGCAAAACAGATCACGCGGATCGTGCTGACTGGCGGGCCTGCCGCAGGCAAGACGACGCTTATCAGCCGCATTCTCAAGGAATTTAAGCAGGACGAGGGCTGGAAGGTCATTACCATCCCCGAAACCGCGACGGAGCTGATCTCCGGCTTCGGCATCAAGCCCTTCGGCGGGTGCGTGTCCATGCTGGATTTTCAGGATTTTGTCGTTTCCGACCAGCTGCACAAGGAGCAGCTGGCGCTCAAGGCGGCGCAGATGGTGCCGGAGGAGCACGTCATCGTGCTGTACGACCGCGCGCTTTTCGACGATAAGGCCTATATCTCCGATGAGGAGTTCCGGCAGGTGCTTGCGCGCTTCGGTCTGACTGAGCAGCAGGCGCTCTCCCACTATGATACCGTCCTGCACCTCGTTTCCTGCGCCAAGGGCGCGGAGTTTGCCTATAATTTCGGCAACGAGGCGCGCTATGAGCCGCTGGAACTTGCGCGGGAAAAGGACGATCTGACGCTGCGCGCATGGCGTGCGCACCCGAATCTGCACGTGATCGACAATTCCGTCGATTTTGAGGACAAGATCGCGCGCGGCCTGCGCGCCGTCTACGAAGCGCTCGGACGGCAGGCCCACGCAGCAGGAGGTCTGGCACAAATATCTCATCGCGCTGCCCACGCTCCAGACACTTGAGCAAACGTATCACGCCGCCAGCATCGACATGATGCAGACCTATCTGACCCGCGCCAACCCCAATATTGTCCGCCGCGTCCGCCAGCAGAAGAACGGCGGGGATTATCTCTATTTTTATACGGAAAAGCGCACGACCGGCTCCGGCCAGTGGGAGACGGAAAAGCCAATCTCCGAAAAGGAATACATCCGCTATCTCATGGAGGGCGACACGAGCCTGCACACCGTCCACAAGACGAAATACCGTTTCGTGTACAACGGCTGCCGGTTTGAGATCGATGTCTATCCGTTCTCGCAGGACCGAGCCATCATGCGCGCCGCACTGCCGGAAAATGCCCCCGTGCTCACCGCGCCGCCCGAGATCACCGTGCTGCGCGAGGTCACCGGCGACCCCGCCTACAAAAACCGCCAGCTGGCGAAAATCAGAGATCAAGCGCCGCCCGCGTTCAGTTCCATCGAACGCGGGCGGTGTGTTTTGTGAAAGGGGCGTTCCGGTGTGCCTCCGGCGGCCCATTCTTTTCCGTCTTGCCGGAATAGAATGGGAAGAAAAAGAGGGTTACGGTTTGGTGCGTCCTGCGGGCGGACAGAGTCGTCCGCCACTACGGAGATACGGGGGGAGAGTAAAGCTTGACGTAGGGGCCGACGACTCTGTCGCCAATGAGAAGTTACGAATTCGCCGAGGATTTCGGTAAAAGCGGCATCCTGCCGGGTCGAAGTGTACCGGCAAGCGGCAGACCCACTATCCGTAACGCCTCCTTCGTCGCGAACGGCTGTGACCAGCATCGACCCCACAACGCTTATAGGCGCTGCATCAAAAAATTCTGAGCTGCATCAAGCTTTGCGGAAAGTCCAGAAAACCAGCAAGTTTTTCGTCGGTCGGCCTGTGCCGGGGAAATCGAAACTCCCCCCGGCTCAGTTTTTTCCCAATCTTTTCTTTTGAGAAGCAAAAAGAAAAGACTGAAAGGCAGCCGCAGATTTCCTAATACGAGTTCTTTACCTTGCTGTGCGTCTCAAAAAAATGCTGCGGCTTTTCGTTTATTCCACGCCGGTGACTTCGTAATCCTGCGCTTCGACGGCTGCCTTGAGCGTCTCGTTCGAAACATCCTTTCGTGAAGCGTGACGACGGCGGTCGTTGTTGTGATCCGCGACTGTGGATAACGCCACTGGCCAGCGCCTTTAACGCGCGCTTCGCAGTGCCGCACATCATGCCCTTCTTTACGTGGGTAATGTCTTTGTCATACCAGTTTCTCCTTATTTTGTTCTTGCCAGATGAATTTCCAGCATGGGTTTTCCTTTGTGATCATGCTTGGAACTGCGCTGGCCTGCACAGACTAACCGCAGCGCGTTTCCGACACCACGCAGAAGCTGGAAAGGCTCATGGCCGCAGCTCCGAACATGGGGTTCAGGGTCAGGCCGAAGGGGATGAACACCCGGCGGCCAGCGGGATGCCGATGATGTTGTAGATGAAGGCCCAGAACAGGTTCTCCTTGATGTTGCGGATGGTGGCCCGGCTCTGAGCCGGATGGCGGCGGCGACGTCCAGCAGACTGCTGTTCATCAGCACCACGTCCGCCGCGTCGATGGCCACGTCGGCTCCCGCGCCGATGGCGATGCCGGTGTCGGCCCGGGTCAGGGGCCGTTGATCGCCTACCATGGCCCACCATGGCCACCGCGCTTGCTGCATCAGCCGGCGGATGGCGGCCTCCTTACCCTCCGGCAGCACCCCGGCGATGACCTGATCCACCCCGCCTGGGCCCCCCGGGGCCTGAGCGGTGCGCTGGTTGTCGCCGGTGAGCATCACCACATGGATGCCCATATTCCGCAGCTCCCGGACCGCCTGGGGGCTGTCCTCCTTGATGACGTCCGCCACGGCGATGACGCCCAGAAGCCGGTCCTCCGCCCCGAAGAACAGGGGCGTTTTCCCCTGCCGGGACAGTTCCTCGGTTCTGGCCTGCAGGTCCGGAGAAACGGCGGCGCGCTTCTCTGTAAAGGCGGCGCTGCCGCCCCAGAGGGTCTTCCCCTCCAGCACAGCCGTCAGGCCGTTGCCGGGCAGGGCCTGGAAATCCGACACCTCCGGGGCCGTCAGCCCCGCCGCCCGGTCCAGCACGGCCCGGGCCAGGGGATGCTCGCTTTTCTGCTCCAGGGCCAGGGCATAGGTCAGCAGCTCCTGCTCCGTGACGCCCTCCGCCGGAAGGATGTCCGTCACCCGGGGCTGGCCGCTGGTGATGGTGCCGGTTTTGTCCAGAGCCACGATCTGCACCCGGCCCGTTTCCTCCAGGGAAGCGGCGGTTTTGAACAGGATGCCGTTTTTGGCCCCAGGCCGCTGCCCACCATAATGGCCACCGGGGTGGCCAGGCCCAGGGCACAGGGGCAGCTGATCACCAGCACAGAGATGCCCCGGGCCAGGGCATAGCCCACCGGGTGGCCCAGCAGCAGCCACACCGCCGTGGTCACGGCGGCAATGGAGATCACCGCCGGAACGAACACGCCGGAGACCTTATCGGCGATCTTGGCGATGGGGGCCTTGGTGGCGGCGGCGTCGCTGACCATGCGGATGATCTGGGACAGGGTGGTATCCTGGCCCACCCGGGTGGCCCGGCAGCGGAGATAGCCGGACTGGTTCACCGTGGCGGCGGACACGCCGTCGCCGGGGGCCTTGTCCACCGGGATGCTCTCGCCGGTGAGGGCGGACTCATTGACGGCGCTGGACCCTCCAGCACCACGCCGTCCACGGGGATGCTCTCCCCGGGCGGACGGCGAACTCGTCCCCCTGCTGCACCTGCTCCACCGGCACCTCCACCTCCCGGCCGTCCCGGAGCACAGAGGCGGTTCTGAGGGCCAGGCTCATGAGGCTTTTCAGGGCGTCGGTGGTTTTGCCCTTGGACCGGGCCTCCAGCATCTTGCCCACGGTGATCAGGGTCAGGATCATGGCGGCGGACTCAAAATAGAAGTCCATCATATAGGTCATGACGGCGGCTTCATCGCCCCGGACCTGGGCCGCCGTCATGGCGAACAGGGCATAGGTGCTGTAGCCGAAGGCTGCCGTGGCCCCCAGGGCCACCAGGGTGTCCATATTGGGAGCCCGGTGCCACAGGGCCTTGTAGCCGCTGATGAAGAACTTCTGGTTGATGACCATGATGATCACCGTCAGCAGCAGCTGGGTCAGACCCATGGCCACATGGTTGTCATCGTAAAAATGCGGCAGGGGCCAGCCCCACATCATGTGGCCCATGGAAAAGTACATCAGCACCAGCAGAAAGCCCACGGACCACAGGAGCCGCCGCCGGATCCGGGGCGTCTCGTGGTCCTCCAGCTGCTGCTCATCGGCACTGGGAGACGACTGGGCCGCGCCCTTTTCCGACGCGCCGTAGCCCGCCGCCTCCACGGCGGCGATGACGGCGGAGGGCTCCGCCGTGCCCTCCACGCCCATGGAGTTGGTCAGCAGGCTCACGGAGCAGGCCGTGACCCCCGGGACCTTCCCCACCGCCTTTTCCACCCGGGCCGAGCAGGCGGCGCAGCTCATGCCCGTGACATTGTATTGCTTCATTGGGTCCCTGTGAAATTGCGGTTTAGGTTGTGCGCTTTTTCATTTCATCAGCTTTTGCAGGGTGGTCACCAGCTCGTCGATGACCTGATCCTTGCCGTCCCGGATGTCCTGGGCCACACAGGTGCGGATGTGGCTGGCCAGCAGCTCCTTGTTGAAGGCGTTGATGGCCGCGTTCACCGCCGCCGCCTGAACCAGAATGTCGGGACAGTACGCCCCGGCCTCCACCATGCCCCGGATACCCCGGATCTGGCCCTCGATGCGGTTGAGCCGGTGAATCAGGCGCTTATATTCCTCCGGCGAGCGCTCCTTTTTCCGTTGGGAGCAGTGGCAGCATTCCGATCGGTCCATATACCGTGCCTCCCTGATAGCGATATACCCCTTGGGGGGTATCTGCACTATATACCCCTATGGGGTATTTGTCAAAAAAAGAGAAAAGGTCTCGGACTTTCTCTTCCTTTTTTGTCAATGATGGTCGCGGTGGCGCGCACGCGGCGCAGATCGAAGTCCCGCACGTTCCAGCGCTCGATGAGGTCGCTGATCTGCCCCTCGGCCTCGGCGACCTCCTCCTCGAACGCGCGGGCGGAGATGCGCAGCGCGCCGTGACCGAGGATGATGACCTGCTCCATGTTGTCCGACGTGGCGACGCGGACGCGGTGGTTTTTGCCGAGGTCGTAGGTCGCGCGCTCGATGTAGCTGTCGGCGGTCTGCGCCTCCTTGGTGTAGACGATGTAGATGCCGTTTTTCTTTTCCAGCGAGCCGGGATTGCCCTTGACCTTGTAGGCGTCGAAGACCAGAATGATCTCACATCTGCGCCAGCCGCGGTAGTTGGCGAGGATGCCCGCGAGCGCCTCGCGCGCGGCGGCGACGTCCTGCGCGGCGAGCTTTTTGAGCGCATCCCACGCGAAGATGATGTTGTAGCCGTCCACGAGCAGATACTCGGGACCGGTCTTCTGATTTTTGATGTTATAGCGCGTCTCGTCGAGCGCGGTGCGCGCGGGCGCGCGCTTTGGCTCGAACGCGCGGCGCTCGACCTTGCCGTAGGTGCTCTCGAAGATGGCGAGCAGCTCCTTGTCCTCAGCGGCGGAGCCGGAGGACGCGCGGCTGCGCGCCGGCATGGGTTCGGCGGCCTCAACAGGACGCTCCTGCAGAACGCAGGGGACGTGCGCGCGGGCCTTGACCTCGTTCCACGGAACGTAGACACCCGCGCCGTGCTCGCAGAACACCGAGCCGGTGGGATTTTCCGCGTCGCGCTCGGGATCGTAGCCGATGGCGGCGATGACGCTCTCCGCGTCCGCGCAGGGCTCGTAGCCGCGCAGGGTGCAGCTCAGACGTCCGCGTCCGCGGGTGTAGGCCGCGACCTCACGCGCGTAGCTGCGCAGTCCCTTGACCGGCGCGAAGCCGGTGAGCACCGTTTCTCCGCCGACCGTTTCCGGTGCGTCCGCCGAGCCGCCCATCGCGGCAAGGTCGGTCATCGCGCGTCCCACGCACTCCGGCGGCAGCTCGAGACGGAAATCATAGAACGGCTCGAGCAGCACGCTCTCGGCCTGCATCAGACCCTGCCGCACGGCGCGGTAGGTCGCCTGCCGGAAATCGCCGCCCTCGGTGTGCTTGAGGTGCGCGCGGCCCGCGAGGAGCGTCATTTTTACGTCGGTCAGCGCGCTGCCCGTCAGCACGCCGGGATGCGCGCGCTCGGCAAGGTGCGTGAGAATGAGACGCTGCCAGTTGAGGTCCAGCTCGTCCGTCGGACAGGCGGAGGCAAGCTGAACGCCGCTCCCGCGCGGGGCGGGCTCGAGCAGCAGATGCACCTCGGCGTAGTGGCGCAGCGGCTCGAAGTGCCCGACGCCCTCGACGGTGTTGGCAATGGTCTCCTTGTAAACGATGCCGCCCTCGCCGAACGTGACGGAGAGGCCGAAGCGGTCGGATATGAGTCGCTGCAAAATTTCCAGCTGCACCTCGCCCATCAGCTCGGCGTGCAGCTCGCCGGACGCTTCCTCCCACACGATGCGGAGCATCGGGTCCTCGTCCTCCAGCTCGCGCAGCTTCGGGAGGACGGTGTGCGCGTCTGTGCCGTCGGGCAGGAGGATGCGGTAGGTCAGAACGCTTTGCAGTACAGGCTTTTCGCCGTCCGCCTCCGCCCCGAGCCCCTGCCCGGGATAGGTGTCCGCAAGGCCCGTGACGGCCACGACCTCGCCCGCGCCCGCCGCGTCGAGCGGGCGAAACTTCGCACCGGAGTAAAGCCGGAGCTGGTCGGCCTTACCGCAGGGAAGCTGCATTTTTGCCCGCAGTGTCCCGCCGGTGACCTTCAGGTGCGTGAGCCGCGTGCCCTGCGCGTCGCGGGAGATCTTAAAGACGCGCGCGCCGAAGTCCGCGCCGCGCGCCGGCTCGCGCGTGAAGCGCGTGAGCAGCTGCAAAAACTCCGCCACGCCCTCATTTTTGAGCGCGGAGCCGAAGCAGCAGGGGAAAATTTTCCGCGCGGAGATCAAAGCGGCGAGCGTGTCGTCCCGAAAGCGCGCCGCGCTCCAGCAGCTCCTCGAGAGCCGCTTCGTCGGTCAGCGCGGCGTGCTCGTCGCGTTCGTTCGGCTCCGCGCCGAGATCGACGCACGCGCCGAAGCTCTTTTGCAGATCCGTCAGCAGCGCCGCGCGGTCCGCGCCCGCAAGGTCCATCTTGTTGATAAAGAGGAACGTCGGCACGCCGTAGCGCTCCAGCAGCCGCCAGAGCGTGCGGGTGTGGCCCTGCACGCCGTCCGTGCCGCTGATGACAAGGATCGCGTAGTCGAGCACCTGCAGGGTGCGCTCTGCTTCGGCGGAGAAATCGATGTGGCCCGGCGTATCGAGCAGCGTGATGTGCGTGCCGCCGCAGTCGAGCACCGCCTGCTTGGCAAAGATGGTGATGCCGCGCTCGCGCTCGAGCGCTTCGGTGTCCAGAAAGGCGTCGCCGTGATCGACGCGGCCGAGCGTGCGCAGCGCGCCCGCGGCATATAAAAGGCCCTCGGAGAGGGTCGTTTTGCCCGCGTCGACATGGGCGAGTATCCCGATGGTGAGTTTTTTCATGGCCTGTCCTCTGAAAAAGCGCCGCGGCGCGGCGCATCCGTTTTTCTCTACGATACCATGCTTTTGCGCCCGCGTCAAATGGAAAAGGGCTGCCGGCGGCAGCCCTTTCGCTCACAGCTTTTATGATCTTCCGTAGATGCGCGTCATTTCGCGGATCTGCCCGGCGAGCTTTTTGCTCGCCTCACCCGAGAGCATACGCCACCCCCAGTTGCCGCGGCTCGTGCCGGGGATGTTCATGCGGTGGCCCGCGCCGAGGTCGAGCCAGTCCTGCATCTGCGCGACGAAGAGATCAGCCACCGAGCTCATGCCGCCGCGGATGATGCCGCGGTTGAAGCCCTCTCGGTCGTTGAGCCCAAGGTACTGCACGGCGAAGGCAATATCCGCCTTATTCGCCTCCGTGCGCCAGAGGGCGAGGGGCGCGTTGTCGTGCGTGCCGGTGTAGCAGATGCAGTTCTCCCCGTAGCTGTGCGGCAGATAGCTGCTCGTGTCGCGCGAGTCGAAGGCGAATTCCAGCACCTTCATGCCGGGCAGACGCGAGTCGGCAAGCAGCTGCGTGACCTCCGGCGTGGGATAGCCGAGATCCTCGGCGATGAACTCGATGTCGTGGAACCAGCCGGTCAGCACGCCGACGAGCGCCATGCCGGGGCCCTTGACCCAGCGGCCGTTTTTCGCGGTCGTCTCGCCATAGGGCACGGCCCAGTAGCTCTCGAAGCCGCGGAAGTGGTCGATGCGGATGACATCGTAGAGCTTCGCCGCCCCGCCGATGCGTCGGATCCACCACTCAAAGCCGTCCTTCTGCATGGCCTCGTAGTCGTAGAGCGGGTTGCCCCAGAGTTGACCGTCAGCGCTAAAGTAGTCCGGCGGCACGCCGGAGACCTCGACGGGTACGTTTCGCTCGTCGAGCTGGAATTTCTCCGGCTCGCCCACACGTCGGAGGAGTCCATCGCCACATAGATGGGGATGTCGCCGATGATGCGGATGCCGAGACCGTTGATGTAGCTCTTGAGCGCGCTCCACTGCCGGAAGAAGAGAAACTGAATGTAGGTGAACAGCTCCACGTCCCCGCGCAGCTCCGCGCGGTAGCGCTCGAGCGCGTCGGTCTTGTGCAGCCGCGCGCCTCGTCGGGCCATTCGGTCCAGGACTTCATGCCGAAATGCCGCTTGAGCGCCATGAAGAGCGCGTAGTCCGGCAGCCAGCGGCTGTTTTCTGATTCGAAGGCGGCGACCGCCTCGCGGTCGCGCTCCCAGCCGCGCGCCTTGGCCCTTTCGAGCAGCGCGAAGCGGCTCTCGTAAATTTTGCCGTAGTCGACGTAGCGCGGCTCCGAGCCCCACGCGCAGGAGGTGACCTCCTTGCGCGTGAGCAGCTTATCCTTGATGAGCAGATCGAGGTCGATGAAGTACGGGTTGCCCGCAAAGGTCGAAAAGCTCTGATACGGCGAGTCGCCGTAGCTTGTGGGGCCGAGCGGCAGGAGTTGCCAGTAGCCCTGTCCCGCCGCGTGGAGAAAATCGGCAAAGTCATACGCAGCCTTGCCGAACGTGCCGATGCCGTAAGGCGAGGGGAGCGAGGAGATCGGCATCAGAATGCCGGAGGAACGTTCGATCAATGCGGAACCACTTCTTTCTGGAAAATGAAGGATGAAAGGCGTTAACCCTTTACCGCGCCTGCGGCCACGCCCTTGATGATGTACTTCTGGCACAGCAGGTAGAACACGATGACAGGGATGATGCTCAGCAGGATCAGCGCCATCGTCGCGCCGAGGTCGACGGTGCCGTAGCTGCCCTTGAGGTACTGGATGTGGATGGGGATGGTCATGTACTTGGTGCTGTCGAGCACGAGATAGGGGAGCAGATAGTCGTTCCACACCCACATGATCTCGAGGATGCCGACGGAGATCATCGTGGGCCGCAGCATCGGCAGCACGACGGAGAAGTACGTGCGCAGCGGGCCGCAGCCGTCGATGGCGGCCGCCTCCTCAATTTCAAGCGGGATGGATTTGACAAAGCCGACGAACATGAAAATCGCAAGCCCCGCGCCAAAGCCGAGGTAGATGATGGGGATGGTCCAGGGGGTATTGAGCTTGAGGGTATCGGCCGTCTTCGACAGTGTGAACATCACCATCTGGAACGGCACGACCATCGAAAAGACGCAGAGATAATAGACCATGCGGCAGAATTTGCTGTCCACACGCGCGATGTACCACGCGGCCATCGACGTGCAGAGCAAAATCAGCGCGGTCGAGACGATGGTGATAAATAAGCTGTAGCCGGCGGATTTTAAGAACGGGTAGTTGCCGAACGTCAGGCCCTTGATGAAGTTCGCCCAGCCGGCAAAGCTCTCCGCGTTCGGGAGGGCGAATGTGTCGGTCTTGACATAGGTGTTGAGCTTGAAGGAGTTGATGACCACCGTGAGGACCGGCAGCACATAGATGACGCAGATGACGCCGAGCACGATGGAAGAGGATCGTCTTGCGGCGGGCTTCTGCGGAAAGAGAGTGCTTGTTCATTACTGCTGCAGCTCCTTTTTTGCGGTTGGCACTGAGCTGGAGAAGACCGATGGTCGCGACGAGGATGAAGAACAGCACGGCCTTTGGCCTGCGCGGTGCCGCGCGCGCAGTTGGCATTCTGCCCGTAGAACGTGTTGAGAATGTTCAGCGCGAGCATCTCTGTCGTTTTGATGGAGCTGCCGTCGGGCTGGATGAGGTAGGGCTGACCGCCCGTGAGGGCGAGGTTCTGGTCAAAGAGCTTGAAGCCGTTGGTCAGCGAGAGGAACGTGCAGATGGTGATGGAGGGCATCACATTCGGGATCGTGACTTTCCAAAGCGTCTGCCAGCGGCTCGCGCCGTCGATCTTCGCGGCCTCGAGCATGTCCTCGGGCACGGCCTGCAGGCCGGCAATGTAAATGATCATCATATAGCCGATCTGCTGCCAGCACATCAGGATGATGAGGCCCCAGAAGCCGTACTTCGTCTCCAGCAGGATCGACGTGCCGTAGCGCGAGAGGATGCCGTCGAAGATCATCGACCAGATGTAGCCGAGCACGATGCCGCCGATGAGGTTCGGCATGAAGAACACCGTGCGGTACAGGTTGCTGCCCTTGATGCCCTGCGTGAGCGCGTAGGCCACGGCAAAGGCCAGCACGTTGATGAGCACGAGCGATATGACGGCAAACAGCGCCGTGAACCAGAACGAATGCACAAAGCTCGCATCCTGGAACGCGCGGCGGTAGTTTTCAAGGCCGACAAAATGCGCGTCGCTCGTGACTTTGAATTTGCAGAAGGAGAGATAGATGCCCTTGCAGAACGGATAGACAAAGCCGATGATGAACGCGCAGACCATCGGCCCCATAAAGAGCGGGAACCAGCGGCGGATCGGGCGGCGGATCATCGAGCTGTTGACCGCAGCGTTGCTGTGCTTATGTTTCAATTCGATCAACTCCCAGCCAAAGATAGAATATTGCTTTTGTTTCTGCACGGCGGGCGCTTCATGCGGCGCTCGCCGTGATATGCAGGGAGGGACGGGCGAAATCGCCCGCCCCTCTCATTTGTGCTTTTCAGATGCGCTTGCTTTTTTAAAAGCGGCTTAGCCGTTGGCGGCAGCGTACTGCGTGGCCCAGCCGTCGACAAACGCGGTCTTGACGAGCTCCCAGTTGGCATCGCTCTGGTCGGCGTCGTACTGGTTCATGGCAGCGACGATGGCATCACGGTAAGCGTCGACGTTGGGCTGGAAGTTGGTGACCCAAGGCATGACGTAGTTGCCCTCGGCGGCATAGGCGTTGGCGTCGGCCAGGAAGCCGCAGGTGGACTCGGCAGCCTGCTTGTAGGGCATGACGGCGAATTCATCGACGAGCATACGGGAGACCTCAGCGTCGGTGACGAGCCAATACATGAAGTCGAGCGTAGCCTGAATGTCCTCGGCGGAGGCCTTGGCGTTCACGGCCCAGCAGTTCTCGGTGCCGCAGTTCAGACCGGCCTTCTCTTCACCGGCAACGCCGCAGTAGAAGGGGATCATGGAGAGGTTGTCAAGACCGTACTGACCATCGCCGGTGCCGGTCAGAGCCGCCCACTCCCAGGAGCCGTTCTGATAGAACACAGCCTGCTCCTTGCCGAACTCGGCTCGTTGCGCGCCGTCAGCAGCCGCTTTCTTAAGCAGCGAGGTGGTGGAGCGACCGCGCTGCTGTTGATGTAATCCTGCACGGTCGCGTGCGCTATCGGTTCGGTAATCCGCGAGGTCGGTGGACGCGAGAAGCCGGCTGCCGCTATCGACCATCAGGGCGGACATTGCTGCGCAGAATCAGCGTGCCGGAGACGTAATCGCCGCCGGACAGCCGGACGGTGCCGCCGTGTCGCCCGCCTTGTCGATGGCGGATTGAATCGCGCGGGTCGCCCCTTTCGCCGGGAATCAGCCCGAAGTCCTCCGGGCGGAACGTCGCGTCTGACCCGTACCAACCCGTCAGCGACGCGGTCAGTTCATCCGCCATTTGCGCAGACGGCTTTGAAGCGGTGCGAACCAGTCCGGCAGGGTGGTATTTCGGTGTCAGGCGACCGGCAACTTCCTCCAGCGGGATAAAGCAATGGATGTTCTTCAAATGTTCGTTCAAATGCAGCGTCAGGTACACTTGCTCCATCCAGTGCGGAACACCATGCCCGTGGCCGCCGTCGCGCCGGAAAAGCGGCCCACCTGCGTGAAATGCCCCGTAATGTCGCCGTTGTCGCCGACCGCCACGCCCCTCTGTGCTATCCCTCATCGGAGAAACCTCGCCCACAGGGCACAGCAGCGTGCCGTCCGCCGTCCGCCACATCGACGGGCTATCCGCACATAGCCGTCGCGCCCGCCAAACGGTGATGCACCAGCCGCGCCCATTCCGCTTCGACGCATGGAAGAAAGAAGCTTCGGCTCGCCGATGGCGCGGGGAGAGGTCGTTGACAGCGGCATGGCGCAGATCGTCGCCGACCTGCACCAGTCGCGCAAAGACGATACGGCTTGTCGTCCGGCTGAAAGCGTTCCCGCCGGGCGCACTCCCAATTGGTGGGTCACGCGCCCGTCGCTGTGCGGCACGAACGTATTCCCAGCGGGTCGTCAGAGCAATACGTAACGGAAATCGAG
>VOFK01002282.1_pt1 | contig 48346 bp, 51 predicted proteins | sample 5384121 | NCBI WGS metagenome assembly VOFK01 (sample SAMN12384730, study PRJNA508395) | human gut metagenome | isolation source: healthy gut J | host: Homo sapiens | reverse complement strand
TACTTCGTTCAGTTACGTATTGCTCGTCGTAGCCCTTCTTTCATTGTCGCTCGAGGAAGCCGATGAGCATCAGACCCGGCACACCTGCGGCCGTGATGCCGTGGATGCCCACCAGCACATGCGAAGATGTGCGTGATGCCCCTGCTGTGGCACGAAACAGCGTCCGGCGGTATTCGCTCCAGCCGCTCGATGGTTTTCTCCGGAATCAATTGGTCAATGCCATAGCTTCTGCCTTATTCGATGGTGATTGTGAAATCAGGGTTGTAGTTGACCCGCGTCCAGTTGCGGTTGACGTGGTTCGAGCCCGTGTCGCGCTGTTCGAAGCGGTAGCCGGTCTGCAGCGGTGTGTAGCGGCGGTCTTCGAGGTCATACTCGATGTCGCCGTACATGGCCGGTGCGAAGATCAGCGCCGAGTCGTAGCCCCGGTATGAGTAGAGCGTCGGCAGCGTGCCGAAGGACTCAATGTAGTCGCTGTCGAATGTCGTCACGACCTTGGCGTCGCGTTTGGCGTGGTAGGTCGAGAAGAAGATCACGCGGTTCTTGAAGAACATCGCGCGGTCGACGGTGTTGTAGCGGTTCCAGCGGGTGTTGCCCAGCACCGTGTAGCGCGGGGGCCGTGCGGCCGCGGCTGCGCAGGCTCGAGTCGGCCGAGGCCAGGGCTGCGAGGATGCGGTCCACGTCCACTTCGTCGTCCGAGAGGATGATGAAGACGTTGTCGTCCTTGTTCTCGAGCAGCGGCGTGAGGTCGCGCGGGCTGTTGCCGCCCGAACCCGAGGCCGAACTTCCGTACTCGTAGGTATAGGAGGTGTACCCGCGGTCGCCCCAGCAATGCGAGCATCTCCTGTTCGAACTCCTTGTCGGTCGTCTTCGTGCGGATCACGGTGATGTGCTTGTCCGCTCCGACCAGGTCGGCGACCCGTCGTACTTGCGCGCCGGGTCGGGGGGCCAGCTGGAACAGCACGTCGCTCGTCGTGTGCTCGATGTGCGCGAGCGGCGAGACGACAGGTATCTCCCGCTCCTCGGCCAGCCGGAGGACGGGCTGCAGCTCCTCCTCGTAGACCGGGCCGACGATCAGGTCGGATTCGCGGACGGCCGGCAGATCGACGATCTCGCGGATGCGGTCGGGGTTGCGCTCCGTGTCGTAGAGCGTGACATCGACCGAGCGTCCGAGGCGCTTCACGCTGTCGAGACCCAGCAGGAAACCCTGGTAGAACTCGAGGTAGTTGGGATTCGCCGCACCGTTGCGGACCGTGACCGGCAGCAGCAGCGAGATGCGCAGCGTCTGTCCGGGGCGCAGCGCCCGGAACTCGACCGGCCGGTTCTCTCCGCAGCGGGTCGGAGTGCGGATCCGTCAGCCGCCGCGGCGAGCGAGTCGGCCGTGGCGGCGGGTGCCGTCTGTCCGTTGCCCGGGACCTTGATCATGGCCCCGGCCTTGAGGTCGGCGGCCTTCAGTCCGCCGTTGAGCGCCCCCAGTTCGGCCTCGGTGATCCCGAAGCGGCGCGAGAGCGAATAGAAGGTCTCGCCCGGGCGTACGATGTGGGTAGGCCGTACCGGCGTCGGCCACGCTGTTGAGCGACTGCCGGTACTCTTCCCACTGCTGCAGGCTGCCGGCTTCGTTCTCCGAGCCGATCTGTCTGCGGCGGATCAGGATCCGCTCGCCCAGCCGCAGGTGGGTCGGGTCGATGCCCGGGTTGTCCTCGATGATCGTATTGACCGGGATCTCGTACTGCCGCGAGATGGCGTAGAGCGTCTCGCCCTTGGCGACGAAATGGAAGTCGAAGGTCTTGCGGAGCTTGCGGTCCGAGGGCTGGTTCTCGCCGACCGCCCCGATGACCGGGATGCGGATGTTCACGTCGCTGCGGAGTCCGCCGCTCAGCGCGGGGTTGTTCTCCAGGGATCACCTTTTTTCGCTCACGCCGTAGAGTTTCGAGAGTCCGTAGAGCGTCTCGCCCGCCTGCACGGTGTGGATGTAGTACTTCGCGCCGTTGATGTAGACGATTGTGCGCGACTTGTCGGCCGCCAGCACGGAGAGGCTCCACACGGCCAGCAGGAGCAGGGGTGCAGAGTCGTTTCATGCCTGTCTGTTTTTGTCGCGCATGCGGATTTCGGTGATGACCTTTTTTGGTGTAGAGCGGAAAATCGCCGTTCATCATCCATGCGTAGTAACTCGGTTCGAGGCGGAAGATCTCGGCGACCGAACGTCCCTTTGTACTTGCCGAAGCCGAAGACCTCCTCGCCCTTGTCGTTGTAGAGGATACGCCCGGCGTAGTCGGCCGCTTCGCCGCGGGCCGAGAAGTCGGCCAGGGCGGCCACGTCGTTCTCCAGGTCACGGGATAGCGGTCCAGCTGCGCCTTTGAGCACCTCGTAGGTGGCGCGTGTGTCGGCCTCGGCCGAGTGTGCGTCGTCGAGGGCCTTGTCGCAGTAGAACCTGTAGGCCGCCACGAGCGTCCGCTGCTCCTTCTTGTGGAAGATGTTCTGCACGTCGATGAACTTGCGCTTCTTGGAGGTCCACGTCCACACCGGCGGCGCAGGAACTCCTCCACGAGGCACCGGCAGGTCGAAACGGTTCAGTTGAAGCCTCCCGAAGTCGCAGCCGCGGATGAACTGCTCGAGCGACTTGGCGACCTGCGCGAACGTCGGGCACTCCTTCACGTCGTCGTCCGTGATGCCGTGCACGGCGGTCGCCTCGGCCGGGATGTGCATCCCGGGGTTGAGCCGCCGCGTGCGTGTGATCTCCTCGCCGTCGAGGCATGACGCCTTGATCATCGAGATCTCCCACGATGCGGTCGCGGGCCGTATCCACCCCCGTGGTTTCGAGGTCGCAGAAGAAGACGATCGGGCGGAAGCTGAGCTTCATTCGGCGCGACGTTAGGCGTTGATCATCATCGGCATAAGCAGCATGAGGTCGCGCTCGACTGCTTGTCGTCGTAGAACGGAGTTTGACAGCGCCCGCACGGGTCGAATCCGGCCAATTCGATTGACGATGAGTCGGGAATCGATGTTGGAGAGGATTTCGACCAGGAACGTCGGTTTGAAACCGATCGTGATATTCTGGCCTTCGTAGCTGCAACTGATCGTTTCGTTGGCCGATACCGAGAAATCGATGTCCTGCGCCGTAAGGTTGATCCGATTGTCGGCGATGTCCATGGATCAGGTTGGTCGTGGGGTTCGAGCAGACGGCCACACGCTTGATGCCGTTGACCAGTTCGATACGATCGACGAGCACCTTATTGGGATTCGCGGCCGGAATCACCGCAAGTGTTGTAATTCGGGTAGTTGCCTTCGATCAGGCGGCACACCAGCGTATGGTTCTTGAGCCTGAACATGGCGTTTTTCGAATCGAAAGCCTCACCTTGATCGCGTCTTCCTCCTTGAGCAGCACCGGATTTGAGCAGGTTGGCCGGCTTCTTGGGCAGGATGAACGACGAAGCCACTTCATTAGCGGTTTCCCCACCTCGTATTTCACCCTCCGCCCAGGGCGTCGGTACCCACGAATGTAAGCATCGAAGGGGCCAGGTTGGATATAGACGCCGTTCATCCGGACGCAGCCGTCGTCGGCCGTGGCGAAAATCGTCTTGTTGATGCCGTTCACCAGCACGTCCACATCGAGCGTCAGTTTCCTGCAGTCGGCCGAAAGAGCCGGGATCGCCGGATGGCTCACGGCGCTGGCGCCGGGAATCGAGAGCGAAACGCTTTTCCAACTCGAAAACGGATCTCCCAGTTCTGATCGTTCGCTTCGATCGTCAGAGGCATTTCGGCGAACTCCTTTAGCGAATCGAGCATCAGTTTGGCCGGAGCGCGATGGTGCCTCCCGCTTTCGACGCCGTCCACGCGGATCGAGCCCACGAGCGTGGTTTTTTCCAGATCGGAAGTGGTCACCCGCAAGCCATCCCCTTGAAATCCATCAGGAAATAATCCAGGATGGGCAATGTATTTTTATTGCTGATTACTTTGCCGGTCGTGGCCAGGAGAGAGAGCAATGCAGAACTTGATACGGAAAATTTCATAGGTTTTTCAGTTGTAATTTATCTTGATTAATCATTTTTCGGTTTGGACTCCGTTACAGTGCAACGGGATTCATTACGAGCGGTTCGGGAGGGACTGCTCCGCCCGGGGGCCGCCGCCTGTCTGTCGCTAAAGCGTGGCCAGTTTATCGAGCGCCGTCTGAATCATCTTTCTGACGAAAGGTTTATAATCCGTGCAGGCGTCCAGCGCGATCCGCTGGGCGATGATCGTACAGATCGTGGCGGCTTTGTGGCCCATGAGGCGGCCAGCCCGGCCAAAGCAGAACTTTCCATCTCGAAATTGGTGATCCGGCGTCTGTGATAGTCGAACGACTCGGATCTTCTCGTTCAGATGGATGTCGGCCGGTTCGAGGCGCACCCAGCGTCCCTGCGGCGCATAGAAGCCGGGAGCGGCGATGGTGATGCCTTCGATGGTCACGTCGCGGAAAAGGCGGCCAGCGAAGGATCCGCATCGATGAAATAGGGCTTCGGAAGCAAATCGCTCCAACCCGTATGTTTCATAAAAGCCTTTTTTCGATCTCCAGGTCGCAAACCTCGTTGCGCCCCTTGTAGTAATTCAACAGACCGTCGAAGCCGACCGAAGTGCGGGCGAAGACGAACTGCCCGCACTTTAATGTCGGGCTGAATGGCGCCCGAAGTACCCAAACGGACCAGCGTGAGGCTGCCGCTGCGCCTTCTCCTGCCGCGTGGCGAAATCCACGTTGGCCAGCGCATCGAGGCTCCGTAACCGAAATGTCGATATTGCCGATTGCCGATACCGGTCAAAGCACGGTCATCCGCTTGCCTTTGTAGGTACCCGTCACGGTATTGGTTCACGGTTGAAACGCTGCACTCCTGCGTATCGAAAGGAAGCTACCATGGCTACGGCCCAGGATCCCCCACGAGAATTACGATGTCGGCAAGCTGCTCCGGCTTGAGGTGCAGGTGGAAAATCGATCCGTCGTCGTTGATTATCAATTCGGAAGAAGGTATGGTTCTCATAGTGTCGGTTTTTATATATTTTCATAATTGGCATAAAAGTACTACATTTACCTCGAATTTCAAAAAATACGCCACGATAAATTTTACATAAATATATTGTATCCCGCTCGGCGGAATACAAGAAAAGAGATATTGCGACATGACTCTCATCAAATCCATTTCCGGCATCCGGGGGACGATCGGCGGCCCTGCGACGGAGAACCTCACCCCGCTCGATATCGTTAAATTCACCACCGCCTACGTTCGTTTCATCGCCGAATCCGCACCCGGAAAAGGCTCAAAATCGTCGTGGGCCGCGACGCCCGTATTTCGGGCGAAATGGTCGGCGACATCATCGAAGGCACGCTGCTGGGTTGCGGCGCGGACGTAGTGAACATCGGACTCTGCACTACGCCGGGAACCGAACTGGCCGTTACGGCGCACCGGGCCGACGGCGGCATCATCATCACCGCATCGCACAACCCCCGCCAATGGAACGCCCTGGCTCCCCGAATGCCGAGGGAAAGAATTTCTGAGCGACGCCGAGGGCAAGCGGGTGCTGGCGCTGGCCGAAGACGAGAGTTTCGTTTTCCCGGATGTGGACCATATCCGGCAAGGTCGTTTCGCGGGAGTCTTACAACGACGAGCATATCCGCCGGGTGCTGGCCCTGCCGCTGGTCGATGCGGAAGCCGTGCGGAGGCGGCGCTTCAAAGGTGGTCGTGGGATGCGGTGAACTCCGTCGGCATCGTCATACCCAAAGAAGGCCTGCGGGAGCCTGGGATGCGAAGTCGTAAGAACCAACTGCGAACCGACCGGGAGAGTTCGCCCATAACCCGGAACCGCTGCCCGAGAACCTGACCGAAATATCGAAGGCGATCGTCCGCGAACAGGCCGATCTGGGCGTAGTGGTCGATCCCGATGTGGACCGGCTGGCCTTCGTCAGCGAAGAAGACGGCTCGATGTTTGTCGAAGAATACACATTGGTCGCCGTGGCGGATTATATCCTTCCGCAAACCGGCAATACGCCGGTGTCGAATCTGGTTTCGAGAGTTTTTAAGCGATGTAACGCAAATACACGGAGTGCTTAAATATTTTGCATCGGCGGTAGGAGAAGTCAATGTAGTCGCTAAGATGAAAGAGGTCGGGGGCCGTCATCGGCGGCGAGGGCAACGGCGGAGTCATCTCACCCCGAACTGCATTACGGCCGCGACGCACTGGTCGGCGCCGCGCTTTTCCTGACCTATCTGGCCGAAAAAGGTATGACCATGACCGAGGCGCACCGCAAGACCTATCCGGCCTATTTCGCCTCGAAGAACAAGATCGAAAACGACACCGGCTATCGACGTGGATAAAGTACTGCGTGAAATGAAATCCCGTTATGCCAATGAAAAGGTGAACGATACGGACGGTGTTAAAATCGATTTCGGAGAATTGGGTACACTTGCGCAAATCGAATACGGAACCGATCATCCGCGTATATACCGAAGCGAAAACGATGGCGGAGGCCGATGCGCTGGCCCGGCGGATCATTGCGGAAATAAAACAAATTTGTAATATATAAATCGATGAAAAACATTTTATTGATACTCGCTGCCGCAATTATGCTGACAGCCTGCGGAGGAAACTCCCGCCAAAGACGACTGCCGGGGTACCCGACATGCACAATGCCGAAAACGCACTCGACTACCAGGGAACTTACAAAGGGGTTTTCCTGCTGCGGACTGCCCGGGCATCGAGATTGAACTCACGCTTCACAACGACAACACCTATACGATGAATTCCAGCTATATGGATCGTTCTGAAGAGCCGATTCAACAGACAGGAAACTATACGGTAAAGGCAACCTGCTGACGCTGCGAGCCAAAGTCGGCATAGGGGCTTCCCCGCCCCTGAGTACTACAAGGTGGAGGAAAACCGCCTGCGCCGTCTTAATGCAAAGAAGCAGCCTATCACCGGAGAACTCGCAGACCAATACGTACTCACCAAATAATCAAATTCCATGGATAAAGTAAAGAGTTACATAGAGAAAAACAAAGACCGTTTTTCTCAACGAATTATTCGAGCGTTGCGCATCCCTTCGATCAGCGCGCAATCCGATCATAAACCCGACATGACCCGGTGCGCCGAATGGCTGGCCGCTTCGCTGATGAAGGCCGGTGCCGACCATGCCGAAGTACTTCCCACGGAAGGCAATCCGGTTGTTTTCGCCGAACGAATCGTCGATCCCAAAGCCAAGACCGTATTGGTGTACGGCCACTACGACGTGATGCCGGTCGATCCGGTGGACGAATGGCGCACCTCGCCGTTCGAACCGGTCGTGAAGGACGGACGCATCTGGTGCCGGGGTGCGGACGACGACAAAGGCCGGCTTTTTCATGCACGCCAAGGCGTTCGAAGCGATGCGCGACCGACAGCCTGCCCTGCAATGTGAAATTCCTGCTCGAAGGCGAGGAGGAGATCGGATCGCCCAGCCTCTACAAGTTCTGCGCCGACAACAAGAAGATGCTCAAGGCAGACATCATTCTGGTTTCCGATACATCGATGATCTCGATGCAGATACCTTCGATCACCTGCGGTCTGCGCGGTTTGACTTATATGGAGGTCGAAGTGACAGGCCCCAACAAGGACCTGCACTCCGGCCTGTTCGGAGGTGCGGTGGCCAATCCGGCCAATGTCCTGGCCCGCATGGTAGCTTCGCTCATCGATGAAAACGGACACGTGACGATTCCGGGCTTCTACGACGACGTGCGCGGTGACGGCCGCCGAGCGCAAAGCCTTCAACAAGGCTCCGTTCAACCTTTTGAGAATACAAGAAAGCGCTCGAAATCGGCGATGTCGAGGGGGCGAAAGCGGGCTTTTACGACCATCGAACGCACGGGTATTCGCCCCTCGCTCGACGTGAACGGCATTTGGGGCGGCTATATCGAGGAGGGGACCAAGACGGTGATCCCGTCGAAGGCTTCGGCCAAAATCTCGATGCGTCTGGTTCCCGGACAGGATTTCAAAAAGATCGCCAAGCTCTTCGAGAAACATTTCAAGGCGATCGCTCCCAAGAGCGTCAAGATGAAGGTCAAGTTCCTGCACGGCGGTATGCCCTACGTGGCTCCGACCGATATGCCGGCTTACAAAGCGGCGGAAAAAGGCCATCGCCGACACGTTCGGCAAGAAACCCCTGCCGTTCTATTCGGGCGGATCGATTCCGATCATCAGCGGATTCGAAAATATCCTGGGAATCAAGTCCCTCCTGATCGGATTCGGCCTGGCGGAGGACGCCATCCATTCGCCCAACGAGAGCTACGGACTCGACCAGTTCTACAAGGGGGTCGAAACGATTCCGCTGTTTTATAAATATTTCGCTGAAAAGTAAACAGGCAATACGATTTCAAAAAACGGGACAATATCCGAAGGATATATCCGTTTTTCGTACATTACAGATACGTTTGTTCAAAAAGATAGGATCTTTGATTTCGTTGTAGATACTTCGCCTCGGCAAAATGCAAATAAAATTTGCTTTTGCGCCCGGCTCATTCGTATCTTTACAAAAAAAGAAGATGGAAAGGTTCGAACGAGTTCAAACAACCCACGCTCGAAGCATACGCGGAGGGCACTTGTGAACTCTACGATGCAAGGAGTAGGAAAACAGAAAGTTAAGTTTGGCTCTCACTCACCTTGCACTATTTTTATAGAAGATAGGATTCGGTTCAGCAATCTTTGCGTGCAAGTTCGCACGATTGCTCTTCCCTTTCACTATCTTTGACATAGTCTTAGATAGGATGCGCCTTGGAAAATTGAGAACAAATTCCCGTTTTCTCCCGGCTTTCACTATCTTTGCAAATCGCAAAAAGAATACATTATGTGTGGAATTGTAGGTTACGTGGGTAAACGGCAGGCTTACCCCATTCTGATAAAAGGACTTCACCGCTTGGAATATCGCGGTTACGACAGCGCAGGACTCGCATTGGTCAATCGGGAAGGAGTTCTGAACGTGTTCAAAAGCAAGGGGCAAAGTCGCCGATTTGGAACATTTCGTCGAATCCAAGGATCTGACGGAACGATCGGCATCGCCCACACCCGCTGGGCGACACACGGCGAACCGAACGACATCAACGCCCATCCCCACTACTCCGATTCGGGCAATATCGCCCTGATCCACAATGGTATCATCGAAAATTACCGGGTGTTGAAAGAGGCGCTGATCGAAAACGGTTACACGTTCAAGAGCGACACCGACACGGAGGTACTGGTCAATCTGATCGAATACATCCGTACGTCGAACAACTGCACGTTGCTGGAGGCCGTCCAGCAAGCATTGAAGCAGGTGATCGGCGCATACGCTATCGCCGTAGTGTGGAGAAGGGCAACCAGGATCAAATCATCGCGGCACGCCGCAGCAGCCCGATGGTCATCGGTATCGGCGACAAGGAGTTTTTCCTGGCATCGGACGCGGCGTCGATCGTGGAATATACGGACAAGATCGTCTATGTCAATGACGGCGAGGTAGTGGTCATGGATCGCAACCACCCGCTGAAGATCGTAACGCTCGACAACCAGGAGAGCAAGATCGACATCAAGAAGTTGCAGCTCAGCATCTCCCAGCTCGAAAAGGGCGGCTATCCGCACTTCATGCTCAAGGAGATCTTCGAGCAGCCCAAGACCATCGTGGACTGCATTCGGGGCCGGATCAACCCCGAGACGTACGACGTGATCCTGTCGGGCATCATGGACAACCGAGAGCGGTTTCTCAACGCCCGGCGCATCATCTTCGTGGCTTGCGGCACCTCGTGGCACGCATCGCTCATCGGGGAGTACCTGATCGAGGATTTCTGCCGCATTCCGGTCGAAGTGGAATACGCTTCGGAGTTCCGTTACCGCAATCCGGTGATTTATCCCGACGACATCGTGATCGCCGTATCGCAGTCGGGCGAAACGGCCGACACGCTGGCCGCTATCGAGCCTGGCCAAGCAGAACGGTGCGTTCGTCTATGGCATCTGCAACGTGATCGGCTCGTCGATCGCCCGGGCTACCGATTCCGGCACTTACATCCACGTAGGGCCTGAGATCGGCGTGGCTTCGACCAAAGCCTTCACGGGACAGGTAACGGTACTCACGATGCTGGCGCTGATGATCGCCCGTGTCAAGGGTACGATCGACCAGGAGTGCTCGCGCAAGATCGCCAAGCATCTGCTCGATCTGCCCGCCGTGTTGGAAGAGGTGCTCCGCCTGAACGACCGGATCGCCGACTTCTCGAAAATCTTCACCTACGCCCACAATTTCATCTACCTGGGCCGCGGATACAACTACCCTACGGCGCTGGAAGGTGCGCTCAAACTCAAGGAGATCTCCTACCATCCACGCAGAGGGCTACCCCTGCCGCCGAAATGAAACACGGTCCGATCGCCCTGATCGACGCCGAGATGCCGACCATCGCCATCGCCACGCCGGATCACACCTACGAAAAAGACCGCCAGCAACATCGAGGAGATCAAGGCCCGGGGCGGCAAGGTTATCACCGTGATCGCCAAGGGCGACGAGCAGGTACGCAAGAGCTCCGACTACTTTATCGAAGTGCCCGTCGTGGCGGAGTGCCTGATGCCGATCGTGGTATCGGTGCCGTTGCAGTTGCTGGCGTATCATATCGCTGTCAATAAAGGGGCGCGACGTGGACCAGCCCCGCAACCTGGCCAAGTCGGTAACGGTGGAGTAATGACAAGACCGATACAACAAGAATCAGCCGCAACCTTTAGGTTGCGGCTGATTTTATATTATTGATGATTTCGGAAGGTGCGTTCGCCGATCTATTCCCGACTCTACCCGCAATCTGAACAGCAGCGGAAACTCCATACGGAATATTCTCGACAGCAATCCGTCGCCGAACCATCACCGAGCATACTCATCGGACACATCGCATCATTGTCCAGCCGGCATAAATCGAGGCCGATTCGAACCGTAAGCACACACTTCCGCATCCTTTTTACAGGAAATTCGATGCGATGTATTCGGCCAACGTGAAGTTCTTGCGGACTTCAGGGGCGCCGATCGTCGTTTCGTCGGTTTCGATCATCAGCGGTTCCTTATCCACGACGAGTTTCGAGAGGAAAGCATCGATCGCATCCCGGTTGCCGTCCATCGGCGCCGTGGCGATGACGTGTGAGGCGTTCTCGACCGAATAGAAATAATACGGGGAGTTCATCGCGCGGAGCCTGTCCGGCGATGTACTTTCGAGCCGAAGAAACCGACGCCGCTCTCGCGAATCACATTATACGGTACGTTCGCATCCGCATCGCCGTGAAAAGCATCATCGGCGCAGGCTGCGATGCCCAGCGGAGGCTCCTCGCCCATTTCGAAGATCGCCCCGGCGAAAGAAACGATACCCGCGTAGCGGAAGCCGACAGGCAGGTGTTGCACCAGCGGCGAAGCGTTGCAGAGGGCGTATTCGCCATGCAACACGGTGATCGCTCCCGCACTCGACCCGCAGGCCACGATCTGCGAGGAGTCGATACCCCACTCGTCTGCCTTGTCCACGATAAAAGCGGTAGCGTCGTAAAGATCCTCGACAGCCATCGAGATCGTCCGGGCCATACCGAGCATCATATTTTCGGGCGAGAGGTCCCCCGAAGCGACGACCTGCTTCAGACCAAGACGATAGTCGATCGATACCACGTCGTACCCCTGATTAACCATGTAATGAAAGAACGGAAGGTACCGCTCCGCATCGCGCTCCCCAGCGATGAAGCCGCCGCCGAAAACGAAGACCAGACAGGGCCGGGCATCGTCCTGCTCGACCGAAACGGCCGTATAGCGATCCAGGAAGAGGCTGTCCGTACCCTTTACGGCATAGAGATCCGTATATTTGGCAATCCGGGGCGCCTGCTCCGTACAAGCAGTAACGAACAGCATCGAAACCAACAAGAGGTAAATTGCTTTTTTTCATATTTTCTAAAAATTAAACGTAGTCATATCCTTCGGTGCACCTGTCGGGAATGTAACGATCCAAGTTCCCTCCGAAAAGAGGATTCGGGTGAGAGTCTGCCTTACGGACAAGGCCATGAACCGCAGATAAGCACGTCTTCGGTTCGATACTGCGACCGTCGGATAAAGTAATAATTATCAAATCATTTCGTCGTATGCGAACTGCACAGCACGGTTCAGAATATCCGAAAAATGTTTCGTCTTACGAAATTCGTGCAGCGTGTTCTTCAATAACTCCTTGTCCAACATAAACTCCGGCGCGAGGCGTTCGGTGATATAGACATCCTTGAGTTTCAGCCATTCGTCGTACGGACTGCCGGGGGCATACCCTTTCGGCAGACGCTTGAGTTTGTTCGACTCGTCGAGAACGAATCCTTTCGCCTCACGGATGGCTGCTTCAATTTCCGCGCCATTGTCCAGGATCTCGTCCCGCACGCTGCGCAGCACTTCCGGCAGCGGACAGTAAAGCCCCGTAGTGAGCTGATGCCCCTGCGACCAGGAGCGTTCGTCCCACACCGGTTCGACGTGGAAATAGTAGCCCGAATAACCGCCTTTCTTGCCACGGGGAGCAACGAAAGCCCCCATGTGGGTCTTGTACGGTGTCTTGTCGGGGCTGAAGCGGGTGTCGCGGTAGATGCGCCACGTGCAGTCCTTGACCGTAAGTCCGCGCACGGACGGATCGAAAGCGGCGATGCCGTCGATCAGCTTCGCCGTAAACACCTCGAAACAGGACAAGGCCCGTTTGTACATCTCCTTGTGAGAGTCAAACCAGGCCTTGTCGTTGTTTTCGTGCAGGAGCGTGAGAAATTCTACTACCTGCTTCATATTATGCTACCATGCGAAGAGCGGATAGTTAGCCATCATAGCGTTGACCTCCTTGCGAACGGCGGCGATGTTCGCCTCGTTCTCGGGATCGCTCAATACACGGTCGATCAGCGCTACGATCTCCTCCATCTTGTCCTCCTTCAGACCACGCGTGGTGATAGCCGGAGTACCGAAACGCAGACCCGAAGTCTGGAACGGCGAACGACTGTCGAACGGCACCATGTTCTTGTTGGTGGTGATGTCGGCGGCAACCAGGCACTTCTCGGCCAGCCTTACCGGTCAGTTCGGGGAACTTCGTGCGAAGATCGACGAGCATCAGGTGGTTGTCCGTACCCTCGGAAACGATCTTGTAACCGCGCTTGGTGAAGGCCTCGGCCATCGCCTTGGCGTTCTTCTGCACCTGCTTCTGGTACTCCTTGTAGCTGGGATCCAGCGCTTCGCCGAAAGCGACTGCCTTGGCTGCGATCACGTGCTCCAGCGGACCGCCCTGGATACCGGGGGAATACGGCCGAATTGAGGATCTGCGACATCATCTTGGTCACGCCCTTCGGAGTCTTGAGTCCCCAGGGATTCTCGAAATCTTTGCCCATCAGGATAATACCGCCACGGGGACCGCGCAGGGTCTTATGGGTGGTAGAAGTCACGATGTGAGCATACTTAACCGGATTCTCGAGCAGACCGGCAGCGATCAGACCGGCCGTGTGAGCCATGTCGATCAGCAGGATGGCGCCTACTTTGTCCGCGATCTCGCGCATACGCTTGTAGTCCCACTCACGCGAATAAGCCGAAGCACCGCCGACGATAAGCTTGGGTTTGTGCTCCAGAGCCTTGCGCTCCATATCGTCGTAATCCACGCGCTCGGTCTTCGGATCGAGCTGGTAACCGATGGCTTTGAAATAGGTACCCGACATATTCACCGGCGAACCGTGCGAAAGGTGGCCGCCGTGCGCCAGATCGAGGCCCATGAACGTATCGCCGGGTTTCAGCACGGCGAAGAAAAAACGGCCATGTTGGCCTGTGCGCCGGAGTGGGGCTGTACGTTGGCGTACTCCCGGCGCCGTACAGTTTGCAAACACGTTCGATGGCAAGGTTCTCGACCTTATCCACCACCTGACAACCGCCGTAGTAACGTGCGGCAGGATAACCCCTCCGCATACTTGTTGGTCAGTACGGAGCCCATGGCCTCCATCACCTCGTCGCTGACAAAATTTTCAGACGCGATCAACTCGATGCCGTGCATCTGACGGTTCCGTTCCTCAGAAATGAGGTCGAATACTTGAGAATCTCTTCATGATCGATATATGGTTTATTAAGAGTTTTTTCGGATTCCAAAGGTAGTAACATTTTACGAAACTACAAAAACTAAATATTTCTAAATATTTTTGCTATATTTGGCGACAGAAAAATACAACGCATCCGACAAACGGAACATTTTTCATCGGAACGGGCACCTCTGCGATACGGGCAGCCGACGCGGGCCGGATTTCCGACAGAAAAGATCGAATATTACGGATAAAACGAAAAATTTAACCATCAAAAAAAACATTTCAGCAAGATGAAATTACTCGAAGGAAAAGTGGCCGTCGTAACCGGCGCAGCCAGGGGCATCGGCAAAGCGATCGCCATTCAGTTTGCAAAAGAGGGAGCCAACGTCGCGTTCACCGATCTGGCGATCGACGAAAACGGCAAGAAGACGGAGGAGGAGCTGAACGCCCTGGGCGTAAAAGCCAAAGGATACGCCTCGAACGCCGCCAACTTTGAAGATACGCACAAAGTGATCGATCAGATCATGCAGGATTTCGGCCGCATCGACATTCTGGTCAATAATGCCGGCATCACCAAAGACGGCCTGATGATGCGCATGAGCGAAGCGCAGTGGGACGCCGTGCTGAACGTCAATCTGAAATCGGCTTTCAACTTCATTCACGCCGTTACGCCGATCATGGCGCGCCAGCGCAGCGGTTCGATCATCAATATGTCGTCCGTGGTGGGTGTCAGCGGCAATGCCGGACAGTGCAACTATTCGGCTTCGAAAGCCGGTATGATCGGACTTGCGAAGTCCATCGCCAAGGAGATGGGACCGCGCGGCATCCGTGCCAACGCCATCGCTCCCGGCTTCATCATTACCGAAATGACCAACGCCCTGCCCGAAGAGGTAAAACAGGGCTGGTACCAGCAAATTCCGCTGCGCCGCGGCGGTACACCCGAGGATGTGGCGAAGGTGGCTCTGTTCCTTGCCTCCGACCTCTCCTCTTACGTGAGCGGACAGGTAATTCATTGCTGCGGAGCGATGAACTGTTAATCTCTCTGCGATTTCATACAAGAAAGGGAGGTTGACGAGAGTCGGCTTCCCTCCTTTTTTCTAAAAAAACATACACTTATGAAGCTGAAAAATCTACTTTTCGTTTTTTGTCTGGCGCTGCTCGCCGGTTGCCAGAAAGATCCCGACACAGAAAGTGCTCCGGCACGGGATACCGATAGGGTCGAAGGAGTGATCCGCATGAAGCTCGACCGGGAAACGGCCGAAGCGCTGAACGTGACCCGCACCCGCAGCGGCAGGGTCCTGACAGGCAACATCTCTTTCGATGAACTTTGCAAACGGTACGAGGTGACCGGTATGGAGCGGTTGTTCGCCGACAACGGCTGCGCCGAGCGAACACGCAAGGCAGGGCTCGACCTGTGGTATGTCATTCGTTTCAAAGGATCTGCCGAGCAGGTCGCCGAAGACTTCGGAGAGATTGCCGGCGTGAATCATGTCGAAATTCCGCGCAAAATCACTAAAGTCGGGGATGTGGGCCGAAGGAGCGGGACTCCATGGCGAAAACTGATGGCCCTGCCGAAGGCCGTTCCGGCGAACTACCCTTTCAACGATCCGCTCTTCGCAGAGCAATGGCCGCTTTACAACGACGGATCGGTTTCTGAGGAAGCCGTCGCCGGTGCAGACATCAACGTGATTCCTGCATGGAAGAAGACGGCGGGTCGCAGCGATGTAATCGTCGCCGTATTGGATGAGGGCGTGGAATACACCCACCCCGACCTGGCAGCCAATATAGTGGAGCGGGATCGGTAAGAATTTTTGCAGCGGATACAATGAAGACATCACCTGGGGCCAAGGACACGGAACGCACGTAGCCGGTACGATTGCTGCGGTGAACAACAACGATGTCGGAATCTCCGGCATGGCAGGCGGAACCGGAAGCGGCGACGGCGTGAAGATCATGACCTGCCAGATCTTCCACCCGACGGACGGACGTTACGATGCCAGCTCGAACGCGACGGCCGACGCCATCAAATATGCGGCAGACAACGGCGCTGTAATTTGTCAGAACAGTTGGGGATACGCGGCCGGCTCCATGTCTCTGGACCAGTGGATCAACCAGGATCGGGCGGTCAAGGAGGCGATCGACTACTTTATTCAATATGCGGGCATGTCGCCCGACGGACAGACGCAGACCGGCCCTATGGCGGGTGGCGTCGTGATATTCGCGGCAGGTAATGAAAACAGCGGACAGCCCGGATATCCGGCCGCTTACGAGCCTTGCATCAGTGTGGCCGCCGTCTCCTGCACTTATGAAGCCGCTTGGTACACAACTATGGTCCGACCGTCGATATATGTGCGCCGGGCGGAGGAGACGCAGCCGATTTTTCCAGGCCTATCCATTATAACGAAGGTTATAACCTGAGCACGCTTCCGACCGACCTGCAAAACGGGATGACTTTCGTCTATACAAATTTCAGAGGAGAGGTGGAGACCCACACGATCGACTACGTCTCGGAGACTCTCGGGTATGGCTACATGCAGGGGACCTCGATGGCCTGCCCCCACGTATCGGGTGTTGCGGCCCTGATCGTTTCGCAATTCGGGGCACCAGGATTCACGAACGAACAGCTCAAAGAGAAGCTTTTCTCGACAGCACGCGACATCGACAGCTATCAGGGACCAATATACAATGGTCGGGGTACCTATGCCGGAAAAATCGGCAAGCTCGTCGATGCGGGTGCAGCCCTGGATTCGGGCGAGGTGCCGCCCGTTTCCGACCAGCCGACGATCACGCCAGCCACAGGACAGAACGACACCTTCACGCTCGGCGCCTCCGAACGGAAAACGCTGCAATATACGCTGGCCGGCTACACGGAATGGCGTCTGGACGACCCCTCGGGCAAGATCGCGAAGTCGATCGACGGTAACGTAGTCACGCTGACTATCGACGCATCACAATACGCAGCAGGAAGCTATACGGCAGAATTGCTGGCTATGAACGGAACAAAGACAGCAAAACGAACCATTGCCTATACCGTTAGCAAGGGAGACAATCCGACCGGTATTTCAATGGACTTTTACCCCAACCCATGTACCGACGTACTGAACATACTGCCGAACTACTCGGGAGAAAGCACGATCCGTATCCGTAACTCAATGGGAACGGAGGTAATGAACATAACACTTGGACTTATCAACGAGGAACCTGTCAAACTCGACGTATCGGGACTCGCTTCGGGAACCTATCTGGTACAAGTAACCTACAACGGCATTCAAATTACCCGCACCATAGTCAAACGCTAAAAACAGACGTTACAAATTATGAAAAAGATCTTCATTCTCGCAATAATCCTCCTGTCGGGCACAGCGGCGGCATCGGCTCAGGAGTTCCTGACGATCAACCCCGATGTCCGCACAGCGGGTATGGCCAACGCTTCGGTAGCGACTACCGGCGGAGCTTACTCCGTATTCCAGAACGCGGCCTCGTCGCTCTTCAGCCACAACCTGTTCGAGGTGGGATTCTCCTACTCGCCCTGGATGCGCGACGTGAAAAAGGGCTACGACCTGATGGCCTTCGGCGGATTCTACTCCTTCAACCACAAACATTCGATCTCGTTCGGCACCCGTTTTTACCGGGAGCCGAAGCTCAGTCCGGACGACGAGGACTACCCTTTCATTCCCAAAGACGAGAATAATAACCCAATCGTCGGCATCGAAGCGTTCCGGCCGCTCAGCGTTTCGGCGGATCTGGCCTACAGCTATCGGATCGGCCGCTATCTGGGTCTGTCGGTGACGGCCCGCTACATCCGCTCCTCGTACGGAGAACTGTTCACGAACAACGCCCTCGGGTTCGATGTCGCGGCATACGCGCGGATTCCGCTTAACCGGATGCTCGAAGGCGCCTGGGTGAGTGCGGGTGCGAAAATCTCCGACTTCGGCTTCACGTTCGACGATTCGAATTACGACCTGCCCACCAAATTCAGTGTCGGCGGTTCGCTCTTCGCCCCGATCCGGGATTCCCATTCGCTCGAAGCTTCGGTCGATCTGGGCTACCGCTACTCTTCCTCGGAGAACAAGTCCTTCGGGATGGGCATCGGCGTGGAGTATGTGCTGATGCAGATGATCGCTGTCCGCGGCGGCTACCACGTCGCCGACAGCCACGGATACGACTACGGTACAATCGGTGCGGGACTGCGGTTCATGCATCTGGAGCTCGATTTCTCCTACCTGTTCGCCGCCAAGAAGTGCCCTTGGCGCAACACCTACCAGGTGGGAGTTGGACTTTACTTCTGATTCGGACGTTCGACGGACCAAATATTCCGGATCGCACCGGCATACAGACTCGATTCGACGAAAAAGAGTGCATTGAAAAATGCACTCTTTTTCGTTCTCTGCGATTTCGAGCTACCTCTTCTCCAACTCGTCGAGCAGCGTGCGGCAGCCGTCCTCGAGCATATCGAGCACCAGGCTCGAACCCTTCATGCCCTTCGTAGTAGGGGTCTGGCACATGGGTCCAGTTCGGATGTTCCCGGAAAAATTCGGACATCCTGTAAATACGGTTTCCCGCTTCACGGGAAGGGGCCAGACGATAAAGATTGTGGTAATTGGTGTCGTCCATCGCCACGATGCGATCGAACTCCTCGAAATCCCGCAACCGCACCTGCCGGGCCCGGTGCGTCAGCAGATACCCCCGGGCATAGGCCGCATTCCGCATGCGGGAATCGGGTTGTTCGCCGGTGTGTCCGGCATAGGTTCCGGCGGAATCCGCCTCCAACTTCTCCCCCAGTCCCCGTTTTTCGACCATTTGCCGGAAGATGCCTTCGGCCGCCGGAGAGCGGCAGATATTTCCGAGGCAAACGAACAGTATCTTATACTTATCACTCATAATCAACAAATTATAATCACAAAAAAAAATCAGCTCACAGGCATTTTACAATCGATACGCTCAACAATTGTGCAAAGATACGATTAAGCCGAGCGCAAAAGCAAATTTTATTTGCATTTTGCCGAGGCGAAGTATTTACATGCGTAACCGAAATATGAAAAGCCTGCGAACAGATCGCAGGCTTTTTACTATTGTATCTATCGAGCGCTACGCTTACTTCAAATACTCCCGATAAAATGCTGCTATTTCGTCGAACGGGATTATCTCCATCTTGTCGTAAAGGTCGGTATGATTGGCACCGGGTACGATGAGCAATCGTTTGTTGTCGCCTTGCAATTTCTTGAAAGCGTCCTCTCCCATATAGCGAGAATGAGCCTTCTCCTCACCGTGTACCACCATCACTGCACTGCGAATCTCTGCGGCATAGGCAAGGATAGGTGCATTCAAAAAGCGAGGTTGAGGTCGCATTCCACCCCTGCGTGGAATTGAGCGAACGGGCGTGATAACCTCGGGAAGTTTTGTAATAAGCATGATAATCGCGTACAAACTGCGGCGCATCGGCCGGAACCGGATCGACCACCCCTCCTGCACGGACATACGAACCGTTCCGATAATCTTCGGTGCGCTGGGCATTGAGCCGGCGGCGCATCTCATAACGTGCGTCGGCGTTGTCCGCCTGGTCGAAATATCCGTTGGCCGTACAACGGCTGATATCGTACATAGTAGATGCGACGGTAACCTTGATGCGCGTGTCGTTAGCGGCAGCGTTGATGGCAAAACCACCCCAGCCGCATATACCGAGGATCCCGATACGTTCCGGATCCACACGGTCTTCGTTGGCGAGAAAATCGACCGCTGCGCTGAAATCTTCCGTATTGATGTCCGGGCGAAGCCACGTTGCGGGCACACCGCCGCTCTCCCCCGTGAACGACGGATCGAAAGCGATGGTAAGGAAACCGCGTTCGGCAAGCGCCTGTGCATAAAGCCCCGACGATTGTTCCTTCACGGCTCCGAACGGTCCACTTACGGCGACGGCCGACAACTTGCCGACAACCTCTTTTGGGACATACATATCGGCGGCGAGCGTTACACCGAAGCGATTTACGAAAACCACCTTGCTATGCTCGACCTTGTCGCTCTTCGGGAACGTCTTATCCCACTCCTGTACCAGTTCCAACTTTTTCATATCCATATTCGTTTTTTGGTTTGTCTGTGCAACGGCGGAAAGACCGACAAACGCCAATGCCGCCGCAATTATTCCGATTTTCATAAAACTTAATTTTATTCCGTTTTTATACTTCTCACGATACGAGCCGGATTGCCGGCCACGATTACCCCGGCAGGCACGTCCTTGGTTACGATGGCTCCGGCTCCCACGACGGCATGCTCGCCGATCGTCACGCCGGGCAATATGACAGCTCCCGCACCTATCCAGACACCGTGCCCGACGACAATGGGTTTGGCATATACGTTACGCCGAACGGCCGGTTGCTCCGGGTGGTTTTCAGTAACGAGCAGCACTCCCGGCCCTATGAACACACCGTCTTCCAGTGTAATACCGCCCCGGTCGAGGAAGGTACAACCGAAATTTATGAACACACCCCTGCCGACACGGGTAAACTTACCGAAGTTGGTATAGAACGGCGGAAACATACGTACCGATTCGTCCAATGGCTGTCCCCAAATACGGCCGAGCAGATCCCTTATCTCTTCCGGTGTATGGTAACCGCTATTGAGTTGAGCCACCAACTTCATCGTCTTCTCGAATTCTGCATAGAGCGACGGATATTCAGGGTCGGTATCGAAAATCAATTCCCCCCTCATTCTTTTCCAATATATTCATACGATTCATATTTTTTTTACAAGGCAAAGTTACACAGGCCCCACTTGCCGGTCAGTATATGAATTACGGAATCTATAACCCGAATTACGGATTTCCCGACTCTCTGTCGTTCGGAATGAAAAAAGACTCTTTGCGGCTCGACCACACCCCCTGTTATGGATCGTATTTATCCCTCGATCCGCAAACATCGAAAACCCGCGATATTCGACTCGCTGTCCCACTCGATTTTTCTCCTCAAAAACACCGAAAAATCATCCGATCAGGCAGAATTACCTGCGCTGAACACACAAAATGATTTTTTGGAATACGAATTGCTTGTATTTTTTTCAATCGGAATTAGTTATACATATGGAAAATAAACTGCAAACCTGGTTCAAAAAAAAGCCACAAAGGAGCCGATTGGGCGATTCTCTATCTGCGTCTGTTCATCGGTACGATCATTCTCCTGCATAACGTAGGCAAAATGCAGGCCTACAATGAAATTATCAACTATTACCCGTCGTGGGGAATATTCGGCAGCGCTTTCATTTTCGTTGCGATCTCGCCACGATCGAAGTGTTGTGCGCCATTTCGCTCATGCTGGGCTACAAAGTCCGCCTGTCCGCCGCGATCATGGCCGCCAGTCTGCTCATCTCGCTGTTATTCCTCTTCCCCGGCAAAGGATTCGGAACCTCCGAACTGCTGTTCGTCTATCTGGGAATCCAGGTAGCCCTGGTAATTTCGGGCGGCGGAGTCTATTCGCTCGACGCCCTGGCTTCGGCCAAAAGAGCGAAGTCTCAACGAACCCGCAACTCTTCCCGACGAATAGAAGATTCAACAAAAAATAATTTCGTATCTTTGCGCCTACCAATCTCCTAAAATGTAATAAGTATGAAACTGAAACTATGGCTTCTTTTACTGCCGTTGCTTGGTATGTCGGTTGCCGTATCCGCACAGTCGTCTCTTCCCCGCAAGGTATCCGACGTTACGTTACTCGATCTGAACGGCGACCCTACGCAGCTCCCTTACTGGGGTGAGAAAAACCTGATGATCTTCTATATCGACCCCGACCACCACAAACAGAACGAGGATTTCACAACGGATATGGAGGAAAATCACCGGGTGGAAGGCGAAAACCTGTTCGGTTTCGGGGTAATGAACCTGAAAGACGCTCCGATGATTCCCAACGGTATGGCTCGCAACATGGCTCGCAAACGCACAGCCTCCAACGGCGCTACGGTACTGGCCGATCAAAACAATACCCTGCGCGATGCCTGGCAATTGGGCGACTGCAACAATATGTTCGTCCTGCTGCTGGTCAGCAAGGAGGGCGACCTGGTGTTTATGCGCAAGGGGTCCTCTCCCGATGCCGATAAAAAGAGTTTTATCAAGTCGTACAGAAGTACAGATAAGACTTCTCCATGTCGAAATTCCTGACGGTCTTTTGCGGATTGCTACTCTTCGCATCGCCTCTGTATGCACAAGATAATAAGGTGTATATCGGAGAAAACGATACGATTCGGTATAGTTACACCCGTTGCAGACGGATTCGATCCCCCTGCATCACAGCCGTCGGACACCCTGGCCGCCGCCCCGAAAAAAAAAATCGTTCTGGCGGCGGCTTATCGATTACTTCGGAGAGTCGAGCACGGACAAAACTTTCGAAAAAAAGATCGACTTCACCTTCATCGGAGGGCCGAGTTATTCGAAAGACACTCAATTCAGCCTCGCGGTTATGGCTGCAGGTCTTTACCGCCTTGACCGCACGGATTCACTGACACCGCCGTCGGACATCACGGCATTCATCACGGGCGGTACGACAGGATTCTACATGGTGGGAATCAACGGTAACAACATATTCAGCCACAATCGCCACCGAATTTCGTACAAGAATTTCTCTCCTTCTACTCGCAGCCGACCGACTACTGGGGTATCGGCTATTCGGCCGGAGCGAATAATCCCAAAGGGTCGTACGTCGAAAAACGCTACGATGTGGACGTAAGATACCTCTATCAGGTCGTACCCAATATGTTCATCGGCGCCTCTGTCAATTTCCGCAACAGCCGGGGCATCAAGTTCACCCGGCCGGAATATATCGAGGGCCAAAACCCGGAGAACACGACTACGGGCATCGGTGCGATCGTGGAGTACGATACAAGGGATTTCATTCCAAATCCCTACAAGGGACTTTATTTAAGTCTGAAGGGAACCTGGCGGCCGGATTTTCTCGGGTCGAACGCCAAATCGCTCTGACAGGCGATATTCACGGCGAACAGTTATCATCGGGTATGGAAAGGCGGTATCGTAGCCACCGAGCTGTACGGCGAATTCAATGCCTCGGGCACACCCTGGCTGATGAAAGCCCGCCTGGGTGGTTCGAAGCGTATGCGCGGCTACTACGAAGGACAATACAACGACAACGATATGATTACCCTCCAGGTCGAACTCCGGCAGAATATCTGGCGACGTATCGGCTGTGTCGTATGGGGCGGTGCGGGTAACGTATTTCCCTCGTTCGAAAAGTTCAAATGGGGGTACACCCTCCCCAACTACGGCATAGGCCTGCGGTGGGAATTCAAAAAACGGATCAATATCCGAGTAGATTACGGATTCGGCAAGCACACGAGCGGATTCCTGTTCAATATCAACGAAGCGTTCTGAAAGATATGGCAGTTCACGAAAAAAGAGAGTTTGAAGGAGCATAACGACAGAGGGGTCCATCCTGCTGGCGTTCTACTTCGTTCTCACGCTGCTTATCCCCAACCTCGTATTACTATATACGGGCCGTACTCCATCTGGTCGGCCGAAGCATCGCTCTTTATCCCGATGGGTTTCTACCTGATGTGGAGCGCCGTGCTGAAACGCTCCGGCATCATGATCTGGCTGGCCTTTCCGCTCGTCGTCCTCGCCGCCTTCCAAATCGTACTGCTCTACCTGTTCGGCAATTCGATCATCGCAACGGATATGTTCACCAACCTGCTGACGACCAATCCGGAAGAGGCTGGCGAGCCTGCTCTCGAACATCTATCCATCGATCATCATCGTCTGCGCCATCTATCTCTGCCGCTACTCTGGTTCGCCTCACGCGACATCGGACAAAGGCACTGTCTTTCGAAAACAGCCCGCAAGAATATCGCCCTGATCGGACTCTCGTCCTTCATTCTCGGAGGGTTGTTCCTGGCCCCGGCCTATAAAGTGAGCGAAGACAAGCGGGTATTGAAAACCGACATTTTTCCGGTCAATGTTTTCTATAATATCGGTCTTTGCGGTTCGGAGTTCCGCAAGATGTACCGTTTCGAACACACCTCGGAGGATTTCACATACCATGCACGGCGCACGGCCGAGGCTTCCAAACGCGAGATTTACGTCTATGTAATCGGAGAAGCATCCCGGGCCGCCAACTGGCAACTGTACGGTTACCACAGGGAAACGAATCCCTGTCTGACCCGCACAGAGGGTCTGGTCGTATTCCGGAATACAGTCACACAGAGCAATACCACGCACAAAAGCGTGCCCTTGATTCTTTCGTCGGTAAAAACCGATCAACACGAAGAACTATACCGTCGCAAGGGGCTTCCGGCACTCTTCAAGGAGGCTGGGTTCAAAACCTGGTTTCTTTCCAACCAGCGCCCCCAGGGAGCCATGATCGACAAGTTGGCCAAGGATGCAGACAGCCTGGTGTACCTTCCGGAGCCACGTTACGATATGCAACTGCTGGAAGCGATGAAACAGGTTATCGCCGAAGATCCGGAGCACGACCTGCTCATCATCCTGCACTGTTACGGCTCTCATTTCACCTATCACCAACGATACCCCCGTGAATTCGCCCGCTTCCTGCCGGGCGATAACGTGGCCATCAACCGAAAGAACGTCGAGAAACTCGTCAATGCCTACGACAATTCGATCTACTATACAGACCACTTCCTCTCGCAGACGATCGAATATCTCCGCTCGCTCGAAAACGACTGTTCGGCGCTGCTCTACTGTGCCGATCACGGCGAAGATATTCTCGACGACGAACGGGAGCGCTTCTTGCACGCCTCCCCTACGACCACTTTTTATCAGCTCTATGTCGCCAATCTGGGATGGTTTTCGCCGGAATATCGACGGGAATTCCCGGAAAAAGTCGAAGCGGCCCGCAACAACGAATCCGCACCGGCCACAACCCACTCCATGTTTCAAAGCATGGCCGATATCGCTTCGATCGAAGGCGACTTCATCGATCCGGCCTACTCGTTGGTCAGTCCGACATTCGACTACCGGGCACCGCGCCGCTATCTGAACGATCACAACCTGGCCGTTCCTTTCCCGAAAACCGGCCTGTCGGATGAAGACCTCGAAAATTTCCGCCGGCACGGTATCGATTTAAGCTACTAAAAAACAGACGCAATCTTTTCGATATTCCGGAGATTCCTCTGTATCGCATACCGAATTTTCTGCCGGTTACGGTCTGCTCCTGTTCGAACAGTGAAGAATTATATAAATTATATGTTATTATGGGAATGCAGCACGCCAAATTTCCTCAAACAGGGGGGTAGCATTACAAACACGGTCACAGGCCGAATAATCGGATAGTACATCGAAAGATATAATTGCCAAGTTGTACACCCCAGCAACAAAGGGGGCGCATGTATCCCATGCGACCCTTCATTTTCAAAAAAGTAATAAACTTTTATTTCGAAAACCGACGGAAACCTTCCGGAACTCCTTCATCGCCTTTGCTCAATTCCAGAGCGGCCTTGCGTGCGCGGGTTCCGGCTGCCTTGTTTCCTTTTTTCTACCTGAGCGTTGGCATTACTTTACGAATACTTTCGGTATTCGGCATTGATTTTTTTCAACTAAAAATTTTTCATAATACGTATAATAATTTGGATGTATGTCGCAAAGATATAAAAAAAATTTCAATTTTCAATTTTTTCGCCCCCCAAAAAGCAACGCAACCATAAAAATAGCCTGAAAAACCGTACTGAGCCGGATTATCCCCATATATGGGGGATGTCCGTTCCCGAAATATTTCCCTATCTTTGCCCCCTGTAATTTCAGCAAAAGAACATGCGTTTATCGGATTTGAAAACAGGCCAGTCGGCCACGATTCTCAAAGTACTCCGGTTTATGGCGGATTCCGCCGCCGAATTATGGAAATGGGGTTCGTACGCGGCAAAAAAGTCGAAGTGGTTCTCCAATGCCCCTGCGCGACCCGATCGTTTACAAAATCATGGACTACGAGGTTTCGCTGCCGCAGCGAAAGCCTCACATGGTCGTAGTTATCACCAACGAAGAGGGCGAAGGCCTGATAAGCGAAGAATATAACGGAACACGCGAAGGCGACCAGGCTCCCATGAGGTCATCGCCCAAAGTTCAAAGCGGATCAACGTCGCACTGGTGGGTAACCCGAACAGCGGCAAGACCTCGCTGTTCAACGCTATTTCAGGCGGTCACGAACACGTCGGCAACTACAGCGGCGTCACGGTGGACGCCAAACGGGGGACACTGCACCTACAGAGGCTATCGTTTCGAAATCATTCCAACCTGCCGGGCACCTACGCACTCACGGCTTACTCGCCCGAAACCCTTACGTACGCCGCCATTTGGCCGAACATACGCCGGACGTAATTATCAATGCCGTCGTAAAGCTTCCGAACCTGGAACGCAACCTCTACCTCACTACCGAACTCATCGACCTGAATCCCCAGTGGTTGTAGCGCTCAATATGTACGACGAGCTGGAAGCGAGCGGCGCCGAACTCGACTACGACAGTCTGGGACGAAATGCTGGGTGTGCCGATGGTGCCGGTCGTCGCCCGTCATGGACGGGGGTATCGAAGCCCTGCTGGACACGGTGATCGCCGTCTATGAGAACGAGGACGACCGTGTGCGTCACATTCATATCAACCAGGGACCGGTTATCGAGGAGAGCCTGCGGACAATCACGGGAGCATTGAAGGAATCGGAGAATTGCCCCCCGCAATTCCGCCGCGTTATATCGCAATGAAACTACTTGAGGAAAGATAGTTATATAAAGGATCAACTGAAGCATCGCCCGAAATACCCCGTAAGGGGAGGAAGCGAGCAAACGGGAAGCGCAGCAGGATCAAGAACCTGCTGGATGAAGACATCGAAGCGGCCTTTGCCGATCAGAAATACGGATTCATCTCCGGAGCTCTGGGAAACCTACACCCTGGAAAGAAGGAACAGACACAAGTGACGAAAATCATCAACGCTTTGTGACCCACAAACTCTGGGGTTTCCGATCTTTTCTTCCTAATGTGGCTGATGTTTTACTGCACGTTCAACCTGGGAGGCTTATCCCCCAGGAGTGGATCGAGCAACTGGTCGGACTGATCGGTCAGGGCGTGGATGCCTGGATGCCGGACAGGCGTTGAAAAAGATCTGCTCGTGGACGGCATAATCGGCGGAGTGGGAAGCGTCATCGTGTTCCTGCCGAATATCGCCATGATCCCTATACCTGTTCATCGCTTTCATGGAGGATTCGGGCTACCTAGCTCGCGCAGCCTTCATCATGGACCGGATCATGCACCGCATAGACTGCACGGCAAGTCGTTCATTCCGCTCATCATGGGTTTCGGTTGCAACGTACCGGCCATCATGGCCACACGCACGATCGAAAGCCGCAGCAGCCGGCTCATCACCGTACTGCTCGTCCCCTTCATGTCGTGCAGCGCCCGCATTCCTATCTATATCCTGCTGATCGGCACGTTCTTCGCCGCTTACGCCAGTTGGGTGATGCTCGGACTGTATCTGCTGGAATCGTCGTGGCTGTCATCACGGCCCGGCTGATGCGCCGTTATCTGTTCAAGAAGGACGAAACGCCGTTCGTCATGGAGCTACCGCCCTATCGGGTCCCGACGATGCGGGCCACGCTGTCGCACATGTGGGATCGCTGCGCGCAATATCTGCGCAAGATGGGCGGACTGATTCTGGTCGCTTCGGTAGCTGTCTGGTTCTTGAGTTATTATCCGACGCCGGACGCAGCCGCCCCGGCAGAAACGACGGAGGAGCATTATGAAAATTCCTACCTGGGACAGGTCGGGCAGGCATGTTCGCCCGTATTCGAACCGCCGCTCGGCCTGAACTGGAAAGCCAGCATCGCTATTCTCACGGGCCTGCCGGCCAAGGAGATCGTCGTCAGCACGCTCGGCGTGCTCTATTCGGAACAGGGGAGACGCCCCGGAAGCCGAACTCGACTCTCCGGCCCTCTCCCAGCGGTTGGTCGCAAGCGGGGATTTCACCCCCGGCATCGGCCCTCGCTTTTCTGGTCTTCATCCTGCTTTTTACCTGCCATGTATCGCCACGATCGTAGCGATCGCCGCAGAGATCGGCTGGCGCTGGGCCTGTATTTCGGTACTCTACAATACGGCTTTTGGCATGGATAATGGCTTATCTGACGTATCACCTTTTCTCCTGGTTATAATATGACGGACTGGCAAAATATCGCTGTAATAGGGATCGGCATCCTCGTCCTCGGATTCAGCGTCCGCTGGATTGTACGGATTGTCCGACATCGAGAGGATGTCGGATGTTCGTGTTGCTCGAAAACCGAATGTCCGCATTGCAAAGTCCCGGCACGCCCGAACAAGGGGTGTTGTTCCTAAAAACAGCGCTGTAATCTTTCTTCCGATTACAGCGCTGTTTTATTCCCCCAAAAAAATCAAAATCGCATCTATACTGGCAAGTAAATACCTTTCAATGTATCCCTTATCCGACGGCCGTTTATTTACACCTTGCGACCTCGTTTATAATTTGGCCTCTTTCCTAAACCCTTTCTGAAGAGAGTGGAGTTGCCTGCTCCCAAAAAACATTAAATTATATAACGACTGCTCGCAGATTCCAGCAGGAACCCTCGGTCCTGCGGGTCGTTATCCGATGCCAAATTCCACCCGAACCCTCTCTTGGGCCGATTTTCGACTTTTTTCCTCGAAGCATATCGGTCAATTCCGGGGCAACTCAGGTCAGGGTATTGAAATATACGATTAGCTATTTTCCCCAAATAATTTGGAATTTTGTTATTTTTCATTTAATTTAGAGATAGCAAAATGCGGAGAATAGAGCCTGAAAATATCGAAATTGACCCTCCCATCAAAAAAACTGGCCCGATTTTCCGATGCAGGATTACAACCCTTCTGCAATATTTGCGACAACTCCCGCAGCACGACTGCGGGAGTTGGTATTGTTACATAAGCCCCCGACCGGGGCCGCGTCGTAGAGTTCTACAACGCGAACAGAATGAATATCTGAGCTGTAAGCACCCGCAGGAACATCACGACGGGATAAACCGTCGAATAGCTCAAGGCCGGCTTATCGTTGCCTGCCGTGCCGTTGGCATAAGCCAGTGCCGGAGGATCGGTCATACTACCGGCCATAAGTCCCATGAGCGTATAGTAATTCATCTTTAGCCGGGCGCGGGCGAAAATACCGACCAGCAACAACGGGATCACCGTAATCAGCGCACCGTATCCGATCCAGCGGTAACCGCCGCCAACGATCGCATCGATGAACCCGTCGCCGGCTCCCAGACCGACTGCCGCCAGGAAGAGCGCAATGCCCACTTCGCGCAACATCAAGTTGGCACTCATGGTAGTATAGGTCACCAAATGGAACCGGGGACCGAAGCGGCCGAGCAACAGCGCCACGATCAACGGACCACCTGCCAAACCCAGCTTAACGGGCTGCGGCACGTTCAACAACGGAATGGAACCCAACAGAACACCGAGCGCGATACCGACGAAGATCGTCACCAGATTCGGCTCACGGAGTTTTTTGAGCGAATTACCCAATACGGCGGCGACCTTCTCGATCGCATTCTCCGGCCCCACGACCATCACGCGATCGCCGATCTGAAGCTGCATTCCCTGATAACTCCGGCACGATTGACACGCGTAATGTTGATGCCGTAGCGGGTTCTCAAGCGAAGATCGGCGAAAGTCTTGCCGTTGATCTCCGGCTTGGTAATCAGAATACGACGCGAAACCAGCTTCGAATCCGGCGTATCCCACTCCTTCTCCCCCATTTCGATCCGATTACCGATGAAAGCCGTCACCGCTTCGCAATCTTCGGATGCACAGACGACCAATACCTTATCCCCGAGCGAAATAATACTGTTGCTGTCCGCCAATACGATCGTACCGTCGGGATGAGCGATCCGGGAAATAACGAATTTCCGATTGATCAACTCATTGACATAGGAGATGTCGTGTCCGCTCAACATCTTGTTCGTACACTCGATCGAAACGATTTCGGCCATCTTGTGTTCTGCGGAAATCGCAGCGAGCGCCTCATCCTCCTTCTCGAATTTCACCCGCAGAGCATAACGGATGAAGATCATCGAGAAAATGATACCGATCACGCCCAGCGGATAAGCTACGGCATAGCCCAGGGCAATACTGGGGTCTTCGACTCCCGAAGCGTCCGCATAAGCCTGCTGCTGTGCTGCACCCAGTCCCGGCGTGTTGGTCACCGCACCCGAAAGGATGCCGACCATCGTGGGAATCGGCGTACCCGATACCAAATGAATCACGTACGCCACGCCTACCCCGAGCAAAACGATCGTCGAAGCCAGGCAGACGACGAGCGTCAGCCCGCCATGCTTGAACGAAGCGAAGAAACCCGGGCCGACCTGCATACCGATTGAAAAAAAAAAAGGATCAGACCGAACTCCTGGATGAAATGACGTACTTCGGCCGGGATTCCCATACCGAAATGCGCGGCGATGATGCCGACGAACAAAATCCAGGTGATACCGAGCGAGATACCGCAAACCTTGACTTTGCCCAACAGAATACCTGCGGTAATCACCAATGCGAGCGTGAATACGGTGTGGGCTATCCCGCCACCGACAAATAAAGAGTAGAGCCAATCCATACCATTGATTTTAATAAAATGGCGCGAAACATACCGCGCATTGCGTCCGGAACGGACATCGCCGCATCCGAGCGTTATGCTTCCGCCCGAAAAAATTTTTGCAAAGGTAATCCTTTTTCCGGAAGACAAAAAATCAGTAGAGGAATTTCTCGATTACCGGTAGCAGCAGGGCCGTCATGATCCCCATCAGTGCCATAGCCAAACCGCTGAGCGCTCCTTCCAGCGCACCGATTTCGATCGCACGGGCCGTTCCGATGCCGTGCGCCGCAGACCCCAGCGCGAATCCCTGTGCCATAGGATCCGTGACCCCGCAACGCCGAAGCAGCCAGGGACCGACGAGACTGCCGAAAATACCGACACAAAAGACGACGACCGAGGTGATCGTAATGATGCCGCCGAGCGGTTCCGCAACCGATACGGCGATCGGCACCGTCACGGATTTCGGAGCGAGCGAAGTTTGCAAAATCCGATCCGCCCCCAGCATACGCGCCAGATAAACCACACTGAGAACTCCGACCACGCAGCCGACGACGACCGACACGAGAATCGGAAGCAACCGTCCCCGCATATGCTCGAGTTGTTCGTACATCAGATAACCCAGAGCCACGACCGAAAGTCCCAGTCCGAAATTGAGCAACTCGGTCGAACGGCGGTAATGCTCGTAACCGATACCGAAAAGTTTCAGATAAAGGATCATCGCCACGAAACCGAGCAGCACGGGGTGCAGCAGGGCGAACTTGGTTCGACTGTATAACGCACTCCCCAGACAATAAAAGCCGACCGTGAGGGTCAGCAACACCAGATCCGATCCGACGAACTGCTCCATCACGCCTTTTTATTCAGTTTTTGAAAAACCTTTCCGACGCAGACCAGCACCAACATCGTACTCACTCCGCCCGAAATAACGATCGCCCAAAAATTATCGAGCAGGACTTCGTAGGATACCATCAACCCCACCCCGTACGGGATGAAAAAACAGGGCCATAGCGCCCAGCAGAAAACGAGCGGCGGGCCGGATCATCTCCGCATCCACGATATGCAGGCAGAGAGAAGCGAACAGCAGGATCATACCGACGATACTCCCCGGCAGATACCCGCCGATAAGCAGACTGACGCCGTTCCCCAGCGCCCAGCAAAAAGAATATAGAAAAAGTCCTGCCAGCACGTGGCAAAGATACGAATAAGCCGAGTGCAAAAGCAAATTTTATTTGCATTTTGCCGAGGCGAAGTATCTAAGACGAAGTCAAAGATTACGAATAAGCCGAGCGCAAAAGCAAATTTTTATTTGCATTTTGCCGAGGCGAAGTATCTAAGACGAAGTCAAAGATTACGAATAAGCCGAGTGCAAAAAGCAAATTTTATTTGCATTTTGCCGAGGCGGAGTATCTGAAACCGAGTTAAAAATACGAATTTATCCGTATCGGAGTACTGCTCCGGATTACAAAGAACCCGCAAAAGATCGGAATACAACACATCCGATTTACGAAAGACTCATGGATCTCTGTATCCGAACTGCGGGATACCCCCGCCCGATCAAAGAATTCCTCGAAATACCGATAAAAATCGAACATTGCGAAGTATTCCCCCTCCGACCGAGTGCTGCTGAAGTCTGAAAAGCAGGATGAAGCTTTGCAAAGTAAGATGCCCCGCATACAAAAAGCGACGTTCCGGTTTTCCGGAACGTCGCCGAATGTGGAGGTGGCGGGAGTCGAACCCGCGTCCAAACAAGGAACCCGAAAGCTTCTACACGCTTATCCGCCGTTTTCGTCCTTCTATCCGGGTCTGGCAGGCGGCAACCCTAACCCGGATCCCAGTTCCTGAATTTTCGCACGACAGCCGGAACCCTCCGCCGTACTATTCTAAATGATCGATACCCCTGTATGGAAAAACCGTTAAAGAGCGTAACGGCCTTCCGGGATACTCGTCGTCAAACCGCCTTGGATCCAACGATTAAGCCAATTTTCCTTGAAAATTAGGCAGCGAGTGCATAGCTATTATTGCCATTTGTAGTTCGAGTGTTGATATTTACGAGCCACCACACAATGCTCGACGTGCTTACAATCAAACTCTGCCTGCTGTCAAAACCGGTCACCCCCTTCGTAGGGATAGAATTTCATTGAAGTGAGTACAAAGATACGAAAAACCGGGCAGAAAGCCAAATTTATCGGAAATTTACCAAAATGTCCTCGTCACTATTGAAAGTTTTATACGGAACCAATCAATCGCCATATACCATATAAAGTTGGAATATAGCACAACCAATCAGAATGATAGCTGTAATTAAATGCCAATAACTGGGATAAATCTTTTCTATTTCATTATTCGGATCCGTTTTTTTCATCTTCAGACCAATAATGAACCAAAGTAAACTAAGACCTCCTGCAAGAAAAAGTAAAAACCATTCTTCGATTATATTAACCAACGAATTATATATTGGTATTAAGCAAAGGGACTAACAATCCTTACAATATATAGCACAAGCATAAAAAAAAAATAGCCAAAACAGATGCAAAAAATTCGGATAAAAACTTTTCCGTTTCATTTTGAACTTGCTTTTTTGCCTTAAACGCAAAATAAAAAAAAAGCAAACTAATACTCCCAAAAAAATACATAAAAAGCCATTGCTACTGTCAATGATGTTCCCACCTAATGCAGACATTACCTGCACGTATCGATATAACACCGAAAATTCGTCTGCTTATTTTTCCAAAGGCCCCACCTCTGCCTTGTGCGCATCCAACATAAAAATTCACCGATCGGCATTGCATACAAGAATATTTTCACGTACCATGCCTGCGGAACCGCTACCGTTTCAGATGCTTACGCAGCTTCTTTTTCAGAACATCCCCGTTAATGGTTTGGCAATATAATCATCGCACCCGACATCGAGCGCTTTCGCACGGTCGCTGTCGTATGCATATGCTGTGACGGCAATGATGGGAACGGAACTTCCCGCCTCCCGAATCTGCCGCGTAGCTTCCAAACCATCCATAACGGGCATCTTCATATCCATCAACACCACATCCGAGCGAACTCCCGGCACATGCGCACCGCTTCCGCTCCGTTATGGGCCCGAAGCACTTCATACCCTTTCTTAAGAATCAGCGACACCAGCAGAAAATTGCTGTCGGTATCTTCGGCAACGAGAACGACGGGCATTTTCCCCTCCGAAACGCCTGGTTGCCGCATCTCCGCATCGGAAGCAACCGCCGACACACAGACCGGGTCCGGATGTGGATGCGTAAACCAAAAACAAGAACCCTTTCCCCGGTTCGGAGTTCAGGCCGATACGACCGCCCATCTGTTCGACGATACTCTTGCTGATGGCCAGTCCCAACCCGGTCCCCTGGACAAAACTGTTGAGTTTCACGAAACGCTCGAAGACAACTCCTGCTCCTGCTCGGGAATCCCGGTACCGGTGTCTTCGACATAAAAGGTAAGCATCATCCCGTCATCGCACCGGTAGCCTAATGTCACAGACCCTTCACGAGTGAATTTCAACGCATTATTAATAAAATTAATCAACACCTGCGTAATCCGGGTCTTGTCGCCTGCCAACCGACATTCGGGCAGATGATCGCCGAAACGCAACTCCACCGGTTTATCCAGGACCTTGAGGCTCAACGACCGTACAATCTCCCCAACATCTGATTCACATCGAATTCCACATCGTTGAATTCGAGGCGTTCCGGCTTCGATCTTCGACAAATCGAGAATGTCGGAAATCGGAAACTTCAACAACAATTCGTTATTTTCCCTGAACAATGGCTACATACTCCCGTCGTTCGTCGGGATCTTCGGTTTCAGCGATCAGATTCGAAAAAGCCGACGATGGCATTCAGTGGCGTGCGGATTTCATGGCTCATATTAGCCAGAGAAAAGCCGATTTCAGACGATCGCTCACTTCGGCTTTTGTTCTTCGCTTCGATCAAATTCTTCTCCGTTTCCTTCAACTCGGTAATGTCGTAATTGACACACACCATTTCGATCTTCGAAGGATCGTTATTCAGGGGATTGCGCATCACATTGATACGGGTCCACTTCTGTCGTCCGTCCGCATCGATCCGAAGATCATGGCTGAAACTGTCGATCTCGCCGGCTTTCACCTGTCGGATGGACTCCAGAACTTCAGCCCGGTCGGAGGAATTGACATGTTTATACACCCGAGGATCTGATCGAGCGGCGTATCCTCCTTCTCGCCCAGGTTATAATACCACTGCGGCACGCCATACCCCCTCTTTCGAAACCAGGTCGAAGCGACAGTATCCGACCTTGCCGAAACTGACCAGCGAAAAAACGAGCTTTCGAACTCCGCGATACGGCTATGCGCCCGATTGATTTCCGTATTGTCGATATTGATCAGGAAGAAATTGCTCAACCGCCCCTGCGCATCGTAAAAGCATACGCACCGAACTGTATATTTCGAGGCGGCCCTGCTTGGAGGTAACATAATAACCGTTCAAACGATCGAAGGGATAATACGCCTTGAACAAGAACTCCTCCCGGTTCCGCACCCGGCGCCAGACCTCCTCGTCGAGAATGGGATTCTTGAAAAAATCGACCCCGAGCACATCCTCCTTGTCCCGAATCCCGAAAATCTCCAGATCCTTGTTATTCAGATCGACGAGCAAGCCGTTCCTGTCGTACAGTTCGATACCGACGGGAATATTGTCATAAATATTACGCAATAGCTTTTCACTGCGGTCGAGCGCCTCGTGCGTTTCATACATTTCGGTCATATCCGAAAGCAGGCAAATCACCTCCTCGGGAGTGGTCGAATACATAACGACATGAACATACCGGCCGGAAGCCAACAAACGGACCTCCTTTTCGACATGCTGCTCCACCTGCAATACTTTGGCGAAAACTTTCAGGTGCTCGGGCATATCTTCGATCTCCAGCTCGCTCGCCAGCCGCCCCACATAGTCGGCTTGGGATTTTCCGATAATCTTTTCCGCAGCATAATTCGAATCGAGCACCTTGTAATCGACCGGCGTCCCCGTCTTGTCGTAAATCATCCGGAAACGGACATACCCCAGCGGCATGTACCGGTAGAGGTTTTGCAAATAATCGCGTTCGATTTGCGCCTCCCGCTTCGAACGCTGCAATTCGATACAGATATTGATGATATTGACCAGCGATGCGAACCATTGGTAATCCTCGTTCTGCCAATCGCGGTGCTCCCCGATCACATCGATTCCCGCATACCCCCAAAGTTTATCACGAAATGTCATCGGCAGCACAAACAGCGAACCGATATTTTGTGCAGCCAGAATATCATGCTCGTTCCCTGCCCGGGAAGGAAGGTCGTCCAAACAGGAAAGAGCAATAGGACTCCTTTTTTCGAGCTGCTCGACCCACCAGGGGGTTTCGTCCATCGAAAGTCGATCGAACCGATCCCGGCCGCTCTCTCACGCCCTTGTCCGTCACTTCGTACGTACAAATATGCCTGCGGTTATCCCAGTCGAACTCCGCGATATAGGTCCGGCTGCCACGAAATATCTTGAGGACATCGGTCAGAACCTTGTTGATCGCCTCGTCGATGGAACCGATATGAAGGAAAGAAAGCAGCGTATGCGAAATATTGTTCAACCGATAAAGAAGCGTATTCATCCGCTCGATCGAGCAAAGATCGACCGGCAAAGCCTCCCTTTCGCTGATTTCCTGGGCATATCCCGAAACAACCAGCCCCTTGTCGGCTGCCGTTTCCCGGCGCAGGACCTTCCAGTGGAACCACACCTCACCCCGGGGACCACACAGCGAAAAAATCTGCTCGGCGGAGAACAGGCTCGCATCCGTGGACATCAGGCTTTTGAGCGAAGCCCGGAACGGCTCTCCGACCGACTGCAGAAAACGGTCGTAACCGATCTCGGACTCCTCAGTTTCTATCGCCTTACAGAGATAATCGGACAACAAAAAGAACCCGTCGGGCCATATCTACTTTCCACCACCCGATCTTCGTATCCCACAATATCTCCTGCAACATGGATTCACTTCCCATTATCCCCTTATTGTCAATTTATACCATAATTAATAACAAAAATACTATTCATTACCGGGAGTTCCAAAAAAAATACGGATTATTGTCCGGCACGATGACCGAAACAGACTATTTTTTTCGGACATTTTCATTACCTTTGTGGAAGGTAGGATATGATCGGTGTAAAAAACAGAAGAGTTTGTTTTATTCTGCCTTCATTTTCATTACCTTTGCTCCCGTCCGAATCGGAGTGCGACGGCACGAAACGAAGAACATTCGTCCTGCATCGGCCGATCGGCACACACGGACACCACGAACCTTTCAACCAACTCGACTCATGGGCGAACAAAACGTAATCCGGCTGCGCGGCGTAACGATATACCACACGGACGATCCTTTCGGCAGCCGCTCCGAAAAAAAGTTGCTGCAACAGGGAGAACTGATCTTGTCCGATCTGAATTTCGACATCAACGCCGGTGAATTCGTCTATCTGATCGGGCGTGTGGGAAGCGGTAAAAGCTCCTTACTCAAAACTTTATATGCCGAGCTTCAACTCATTGAAGGCGAAGGATACGTCGCAGGCTTCGACTTGCGAAAACTCAAACGACGGGACATTCCGATGCTGCGACGCAGAATCGGAATCGTCTTCCAGGATTATCAACTGCTCACCGACCGGAATGTCTTTATGAATCTCTACTATGTAATGAAGGCAACGGGATGGAAAAAACGAATCAGAAATCCGCAAGCGGATCGACGAGGTACTCAAGGTCGTATCACTGGAAGCCAAAGGCTACAAGATGCCGTTCGAGGCTTTCCGGCGGCGAACAGCAGCGTCTGGTCATCGCCCGCGCCCTGCTGAACCGTCCCCGCCTGCTTTTGGCCGACGAACCTACCGGCAACCTCGATCCGCTGACGGCCGAAGGCATCATTCGGCTGTTCCAGGAAATCGCTCGTCAAGGTTGCGCCGTAGTCATGTCCACGCACAACACGGCCCCTCATCGAAGAGTATCCGTCTCGCACGATCCTCTTCTCGAAAGGCAAGATCAAGGAGGTTCCGGTACAAACGATGCTGCAGGATATTTAGCGAATACCCGCACAGACGGAAACCCTGAAACCTAAATTCATCATTGCCGGACACAGATAATTTCGACTAAAAAACAGGTTTGGGTTATGAAAACTCCGCACTCTTTTCCGGTTGTTCCTGTTATTGGCGGCAGTGGCCCCAATAACCACGGCAAAAGCCGACAGTCTTATCATCGGCACAGATACGCTCAGACTGGACTTACATTGGTTGGACGACACTCCGCTGGACGAGTTGGCCCGCGACGACCGGGCATTCGAAAAAAAAATTCCAGGCACTTATTCATCAGCCTACCGCAGAGGGGTTCGTTATCTACATAGACGGTGATCACGAACACCATTCCTACTGGCGACTGATCGACGACAAACTCTACCGGGATCACACGATACGCAATTCAGACTACTCCGAAATAGATTTCAGCGGCATTTTCGTCCGCGACCATACCGGTTATTATCCGGCCACCTTCTATTCAGGCACACTTCCTATATCAGGCATATTCTACCAGGACGGAACGAAACCCATATTCGTTTTCGAGGAGGGGCGATTGACCTATACGAATTGACATATCCTTCCTTCCCCTGCCCCTCTCGATGCTGGGCGATCCGCTGTTTCTGCACTTCGACTACATGCAATTCGCACAATTCACGGACGGGCTGGACCTGTTGGATGCGTATCCCCCCCTGATCCATCCGGAAACCCCATAACCATGTTGCAGGCCCTTGATAGTAGCTTGGCAAAAGCGGAATCATCGATGCTTCGGATGCCGCTAAAAAGACTGAAAACTGCAATCGCCGACAGTCTGAAAAACAGTAGATTTATTTTGCGACGTAAATTTTTCCCCGGGCAGCATACAGGCCGTTCTCAAACATTCGAAATTCCCGGCCGATATTATACCGCAAAGAAATCAGGGGAAAAACGGCCGACGGTTGGTCGGATATGAAAATGCGACCGACGTCCAATCGTCCCTTTCGAAATACGCCCGATGCCACACAACCTACCATTAAAGTGAAAACAGAATCGGGATCGTGGAAACAGACGAAGGAAAGTTTATAGCCATAGACCATACGGGTAAAAAGTTGTCTGAAATCATGTTTCAGTCCCTCGGTACTTTCGGTCGAAGATTTATTCCGGTACGGTTATTTCATCTACGTTACCCGAAACGGCCGACAGGAAGTCGCCACCATCAGCGGATTGCGATACACGCACCGACCCACAAGCCGACCGATCTCTCCGACGTCAGATCGATGTTATCAAAGCTCTTATCCACCGATCCGGCTACGCTTCCGGTATCCGATATTTCGCCCGAATAAGCACCCCGCAAATCCGGCTGCGGCAAAAATCAATGGCAAAGGGTGCTTGATTATTGCATCTTACGAAACTTTTCCGTATATTTGTACGATATATTTAAGGTCAATATGAGTACTGACTGAAAAAAGAGATAAAGAAGCAGGAAGAGGAGTATTCCGCCTCCAACATCCGGTCCTCGAAGGTCTGGAAGCGGTCCGGAAGCGTCCGGCCATGTATATCGGCGACATCGGAGAAAAAGGTTTGCACCACCTGGTTTACGAGGTGGTGGATAACTCGATCGACGAGGCGTTGGCAGGACACTGTACCGACATCGACGTTACGATCAACGAAGACAACTCTCGATCACAGTCAAGGATAACGGCCGAGGCATCCCGACCGACTTCCACGAAAAGGAGGGGGCAAGTCCGCACTCGAAGTCGTGCTCACCGTGCTCCATGCGGGCGGCAAGTTCGACAAGGGCAGCTACAAGGTTTCGGGCGGTCTGCACGACGTGGGTGTTTCGTGCGTGAACGCACTCTCGACGCTGCTCATCGCCGAAATCCACCGCGACGGCAAAATATTCCGCCAATCGTACAGCAAAGGCGCTCCGACTTCGCCGGTCGAAGTGATCGGCACCTGCGACGATCGCGGAACCACGATCACCTTCAAACCCGACGGCAGTATCTTCACGCTCACGACGGAATACAAGTACGACATCCTGGCCAACCGCCTGCGTGAGTTGGCATTCCTGAACAAAGGCATCCACCTGAACCTGCTGGACAAACGCCAGCGGGACGAGAACGGCGAATACGTCGGCGACCATTTCTATTCGGAAGAGGGGCCTCAAGGAGTTCGTCGAATACCTGGACGCCACGCGCGGTCAGGCCATCACCGAATCGATCATCTACATCGACACCGAAAAGAACGGCGTGCCGGTCGAGGTGGCCATGCAGTACAACGACTCCTTCTCGGAGAACGTACACTCCTACGTCAATAATATCAACACGATCGAGGGCGGTACGCACCTGACGGGTTTCCGCCGCGCCCTGACCCGCACGCTCAAGAAATACGCCGAGGATTCAGGCATGCTCGCCAAACTCAAAGTTCGATATCAACGGCGACGACTTCCGCGAGGGTCTGACGGCCGTAGTTTCGGTCAAGGTCGCAGAACCGCAGTTCGAAGGGCAGACCAAGACCAAACTGGGCAACGACGAGGTGTCGGCAGCGGTCGATCAGGCGATGTCGACGGCCTTGAGTCACTACCTGGAGGAGAATCCGCGCGACGCCAAAGCCATCGTACAGAAAGTCATCCTGGCTGCAACGGCCCGGCACGCGGCGCGCCATGCCCGCGAAATGGTGCAGCGCAAGACCGTGCTTTCGGGTGCGGGCCTTCCGGGCAAGTTGGCGGACTGTTCGAGCCGCGACCGTTCGATCGCCGAAATCTTCTTCGTCGAGGGCGACTCGGCAGGCGGTACGGCCAAGCAGGGTCGCGACCGGAACTTCCAGGCGATCATGCCGCTGCGCGGTAAGATCCTGAATATCGAAAAAAGCCCCAGGAGCATCGCGCATGTGGGAGAACGAGGAGATCAAGAACATGTTCACGGCACTCGGCGTGACGATCGGCACGGAGGAGGACAGCAAGGCGCTCAACCTCGAAAACTCCGCTACGACAAGATCATCATCATGACCGATGCCGATGTCGATGGCAGCCACATCGCCACGCTGATGCTTACCTAACTTCCGCAAGATGAAAGAGGCGATCGAAAACGGGCACGTCTATATCGCCACCCCCGCCCCTGTTCCTCGTGAAAGGGGCCAGCAGGAGCGCTATTGCTGGACGGAGAAGGAGCGTGACGAGATCACGGCCGAAATGGGCAGTACACGTACACGTCCAGCGCTACAAAGGTCTCGATAAATGAACTCCCATCAGTTGTGGGGGAACCACGATGAACGAACACCGGATTCTGCGCAAAGTAACCATCGACTTAACGCGACCGACCGCGTATTCCTCTCGTGCTGATGGGCGACGAGGTTCCCCGCGACGCGAGTTCATCGAAAAACACGCTCACTACGCCAATATCGACGCATAATCGAAAATTACAAAGCGATTGCACCCCGCAGGGGAGCAACCTTTTCCATATCCGGTTTGGTTGGCGGGAGCTACCCCATCGCTCGATTGCAGACGGAAAGCTAACCCGGATGCGTTCTATCGGAAAGCGCGACGAAGCGGTGCAGCACACTTCCCGAAAGTTCTGGCCATACGGAAATGGGAAATGAAAAACGAAAACATACCGTTTTTTTGACGTAATTTATCCGAAATCCGACGGCGGGGAAAAAAGAAAACAGATTCAGGACGCTTCATCGGACAGATGAAATCGGAAATACCTACCGGACTTCGTGCGGGTGCAAATACGGAAAAAAATCACAACTGTTTTCGGAGAAAAACCGGTCAGGCGGTTATCGCACGCAGAAAAACGGAGAATAAAAAAGAACCACAAATCGGGAATTATGAATGTGACAGTCATCGGTGTCGCAGGCGGCACGGGATCGGGTAAAAGCACGCTGGTAAAACGATTGCAGGAGGCTTTCATGAGGAAGAGGTAGTCACGCTCTGCCACGACTACTACTACAAAGCCCATCCCCGAACTGACGTACGAAGAGCGCACGAAACTCAATTACGACCACCCTCAATCGTTCGATACGGATATGCTCGTCGAACACATCCGCACGCTGAAAAACAACGTTCCGATCGAACATCCGGTCTATTCGTTCGTCGATCACAAACCGAACGGCCGAAACCGTGCTGGTCAAACCTTCGAAGGTAATCATCGTCGATGGTATTCTGATCTTCGAGAACAAGGAACTCTCCGGGACCTGATGGACATCAAGGTATATGTCGATACGGACGCCGACATCCGCCTCGCCCGCCGCATCCTGCGCGACGTATGCGAGCGGGGGCGCACCATGCAGTCGGTCATCTCGCAATATACCACGACAGTCAAGCCCATGCACGAGGAGTTCGTCGAGCCATCGAAGAAATACGCCGACGTAATCATCCCGGAGGGAGGTTTCAATTCCGTTGCCGTAAGCATGTTGATCCGCAGCATCCAGTCGCAGATCAACGCCAAATAGGAGCACGCGAATCCATTCCCCCGAAAATCGATTTTCGCAACAGGCAGTCTGTGTAACTCGCCTCGACACGCAGTCCATTACGACAAAAAGGAACCGTCCGACAACTCCCCGAAATTGAAAATCACCCCTGCCAGAGAAGACATTCTGGCAGGGGGGTGAAAAACGTTAGAATCGGACTTGTCAGATACTCTCTTCCATTTATTCCCCCGGCGCAAGGCAAACGGATACTTTTTCCCCTTTCACTTCGGCGATTCCTCGCTCCACGTAAGCGGCAGCGGCCGAATCCCACCCGAAAAGATCGTTATGTCATCGTATTCGAACGGTACGATAACACGCCCGCGACCGTCCAATACTCCGAATCGCAGCAACCCGGTAGAATCGGGAACAGCCGCAGAGGCATGCCCGAATTTTCCGCTCGGGTTCACCTGATAGACCTTTATAGTCGATCAACGGTTTGCCGGAAACGTCGAGCAGGGTACAGGCCCGGGAAGCGAAATCCTCCCCTTCTCCGACCCAAGTCGTTCCGAACGGCGTGTGCTGCACCCAATCGTAAATACAAGGTAGGATTTCCCGTCCATTCCGGTCGATACTGCCGTACTTCAAAGCACCGCCGGAAACAATGCAGACGACCGCACGGCCATTTCGGAACGAGGAAACCTCGTAATACTTGCATGGATGACCAACGTCCCTGCGGCATCGATAAATCCCCCGGCGCACATAATATTTCCCCATCTGTCCGACAGCGGCCAGCACTTCGGAAAAAATCGGCCGCACCGTCGTATATCGGAGCAATCACTTCGTTACCCCGACGATCGATGAATCCGTATTTCCCGGTAAATTCAAAATCCCTTTTTCCATAGCCGGACTTACCGCTCCATTCGCCTTTGGCTACGACTGCCATTCCTTCGGAAAAATCCCGGGCATAATCGTATTTCAATGGAATTACGACCTGTCCCAGCGTATCGACATACCCATAGCGGCGGACGGAATCCATCCCCTCCTGCACCCGGACAAGGCCTGACGAAAAACCGGCGACATCCGCATAGATACAGGGCACGACTTCACGCCCCTGCCGATCGATAAGCCCGAAACGGCGATCGTTCTTTTCCCCTTTGCCGACCACGGCAAACCCATTGGAAAAACTATCGGCATAGTCGTAGATGAGCGGGATGACCACCGTACCGCAGGTGTCCGTGTAACCGAAACAGCCGTCCGTATAAAAACGGCCCATACGGGGATCGCTGCCCTCTCCGCCCCGGTGTACGAGAATACGTCCGTCATGCGCTGCCCCACGTAGTCGTACTTCGCTTTCCAATCTTTTAGCGGCTGGGCGGCGTTGTGCCGACACCCCCGGCCGGAAACAGAAAAAGAAGCAGTACAACTATAAAGTATCGCTTTATCATAATCCGGTTATCTTTTGATTTCATTCAATTTATTAAGTGCCTCAATCGGAGTGAGAGGGCATTGATGTCCAGTCCCTTGATCTGATCTCGGATCTGCACCAGCACCGGATCGTCGAGCCTGAACATCGAGAGTTGCATACCCCGCGTCTGGTCCCCGCTTCCGCCGCCTCGCGAACTCCGGGGAGCGCTTTTCGGTCGCGGCGTCGAGGGCTCTTGCTGGGCACGATCTCGTTGTTGCCATATACCAGTTCCAGATTCTTCAGGGATCTCTTCGGCACGGGCTACGACCGAAGCCGGCATTCCGGCCATCCGGGCGACGTGAATACCGAACCCGAATGCTCCGTTCCCCCCGCTCCAGCCACGCAGGAAAACGATCGTTTTATCCACCTCCTTGACGCTCACGTGGTAGTTCTTCACGCGCGGGCACATCTGCTCCATCTCGTTGAGTTCGTGGTAGTGGGTCGCGAAAAGCGTCTTGGCACGGGCCGGGATGGTTGTGCAGGTATTCGACCATCGCCCAGGCGATCGAAATACCGTCGTAGGTGCTCGTACCGCGTCCGATTTCGTCCAACAGGACGATGCTGCGGTCGGAAACATTGTTCAGGATGCTGGCCGACTCGAGCATCTCGACCATGAAGGTCGATTCGCCCTGCGAAATATTGTCGGAAGCCCCGACTCGGGTGAAAATCTTGTCCACCACGCCGATATGAGCCGCTTTCGCCGGAACGAACGACCCCATCTGGGCCATCAGAATAATAAGAGCCGTCTGCCGCAGCAAAGCCGACTTACCCGACATGTTGGGACCCGTAATCATCACGATCTGCTGCTCCTTATCGTCCAGCAGCAAGTCGTTGGGGGATATACTCTCTCCCACCGGCATCAGGGGTTTCCGATCACCGGATGCCGTCCCTGGCGGATTTCGATGCGCGTGCCGTCGTCGAGCGTCGACGGACGTGGTGCGCTCCCGAGCGATACGGGCGAAAGATTGCAGGCAGTCGATACGCGCCACGACGGCGGCATCCCGCTGCAAAGCTCCCAGGGAATGCGTAATGAACCCGATCAACTCGGCGTAAATCCGCTGTTCGATCAACAGCATCTTCTCCTCGGCACCGAGAATTTTTTCTTCATACTCTTTCAGCTCTTCGGTGATATACCGCTCGGCGTTGGCCAGCGTCTGCTTGCGGATCCACGACTCGGGAACCTTGTCCTTGTGCGTGTTGCGGACTTCGATATAATAACCGAAGACATTGTTGTAGCTTATTTTCAACGGAATTCCCGTCGCCTCGCTCTCCCGCTGCTGAATACGGTTCAGGAAATCCTTGCCATGCAGAGCGATGCGGCGCAGATCGTCCAGTTCGGCGTCCACGCCGTCGGCGATAATGCCGCCCCGCTGAATCTGATTGTTCTTCTGCGGGTCGGGGTAAACCTCGCGGGCAATACGCTCCCGAACCTCCGCCAGCAGATCGATCTGTCAGGCCAACGCGTGAAGACGTTCGTCGTCGGTCGATTCCAACAAGGCTTTGAGGAGTTCGATCGCCGAAAGCGAATTTTTTAATGCCTGTACGATTTCGCGGGGGGTTACCTGAGCCGCCGCTATGCGCGAAGCGATGCGCTCCAGGTCGCCGACCTGCGAAATCTGCTCGGCGACGCTTTCGGCCAAATCGGGCTCGTCGTAAAACCGCTGCACGACATCCTGCCGTTCGTTGATGCGATCAATCTCCTTGATCGGCAAGGCGATCCACCGCTTGAGCAGACGCCCGCCCATCGGCGTGAGGGTGCGATCGACCACGTCTGCGAACGCGCACTTCTCGCGCGAACCGTTCGAAGAGAAGAGCTCCAGGTTGCGGATCGTGAATTTATCGACCCAAACGTAATCCTCCTGGTCGATACGCGAAATGGACGAAATATGGGCCGTATTCTTATGTTCGGTAAATTCGAGGTAGTAGAGAATAGCCCCTGCCGCCGAAATGCCGCTGCTGAACTGTTCGATACCGAAGCCCCTTGAGCGACTGAGTGCCGAACTGCTTGCAGAGCCTTGTCCCGGTTGACCGACTCCAAAGGCCCACTCATCGAGCCGATAGGTATAGTGCCGGCTGCCGAACGCATCGGAGAAGCGGTCTTCGTATCCGCGCTGGTAGATGATTTCCTTCGGCGCCAGGTTGGAAATGAGTTTGTCGATGTAAGCATCGCTGCCCTCGGCGGCATAAAATTCGCCGGTTGAAATATCGAGAAAAGCCACGCCGGTATTTTTCCGGCCGAAATAGACCGCCGCCAGATAGGTATTTTCCTTGTTGGCCAAAATATTATCTCCCAGCACCACGCCCGGCGTAACCAGCTCGATGACGCCCCGCTTGACCAGCCCTTTTTTACCTGTTTGGGGTCCTCGAGCTGTTCGCAGATCGCCACGCGTTCGCCCGCTCGGACCAGCTTGGGTAGGTAGGTGTCGATCGCATGATAGGGAAAACCCTGCCAGTTCGACGAATGTCGCGGCTCCGTTGGCACGTCGCGTCAGGGGTGATGCCCAGAATTCCGCTGGCCTTGATCGCATCATCGCCGAAAGTTTCGTAAAATCGCCGACACGAAACAGGAGAATCGCATCGGGATGCACCGCTTTGACCGCATAATATTGCTTCATCAGCGGAGTTTCAACATATTTTTTTCTATTGCCATTACCTTTCAAGATAAAGTCGGAAACATCGGGTAAACCCTAAAAATCCGGCGGCGGACGACTTCGCTCATGCCGGTCCACAGGATTGCTCCACGTCCTGCAAATATACGAAAAATCCGGAGCAAAAGGACTTCAAAATAACGAATATTGAAAGAATATTTGCATTCATTCATAATTCATATAATCTGCAATAAATGGGTGTACGACAATATAGTACACCCTTACCGGAATCGGCCCCGCAGTCGATCAACGGTGTCGAACCGTGGCGTTATCGACCGATGTCGAGATAACCACAGGTTCGCCCGAATAGTTGAATTCGCTCATACCGCTCACACAATATTTCAGCGATCCCGCCGCTGCGACCGAGGCGGTACTCATACCGGAAATGTCACAGTCGGCAAGTCCCGAAGCCAAAAAAACTTTCTCCCTTTGAACTGACTCATGCCCGACACTTCCAGCATCAGGTTCCGAAATTTGTTCCCGAAAAGGTACATTCGCTCGAACCATCCACTGCGACCTCGGCTTTCTGCCTGCAATTCACATTTCCATTATAAACGGACATACCGGTCAGCGTACAATCAAATCCCGGCACATAAAATCCGCGACCGCCTGGCTCATTCCAGATGCCTCCACCGTCGCTGTATCTCGCATACCACCTGCCCTTTTGTAAATCGACATACCCGAAACAGACATCGTCAGGCTTCTGCAACGAATATTGGATTCGAACTCGCTCATTCCCATACATTCGACCGTAACCGACGGTTTATCGATCCCGGTCTCGGAAAAAAACGGAGGACATTCCCGACAACGAAAACGACTCCAGCGGAGCGGCGCCCACATACACTACTACCCGCTTGGACATATCGTTCTTTCTTCTTGGACGACAAGGCTCCGGGTCGCACGTGAGCACGAGTTTCACCGCGCCGCACCGCACGGAAACCGCCTCAGCAGGCACATTTTCGGTTTCGACCCGACCGAAGCGGGATTTCGGTCGGCTTCGAGTACGACCTGAATCATATTACTTTCACATTCAACCCGAAATAAGGTTTGTCCAGCACGATTTCGGCATCTGTCCGAAAAATACACCCCTCGATTTTTCTTTTTTGCGTCACACACGCCGATCCCCAACGCCAAGCAGAGCAAAAGCAGAGTTAATTTTCTCATAACGGGCATAAAATTATAGATTTAACTCTATAAAGTTAAAAAAGAAAAATTCAGGGGAAACCAATGTTTTCCCCGAAAAACTCACAGCGGAACAGATCGCCGCAGTACGATTTCATCCAACCGGCAATTCGATCAGAGCATCCCGCACGCAGCGAACATCCGCCGGTAATAGTCCGCCTTCCACTCCACCGGTTTCGGATAGGCCCGACGACGAGGGCATACGATAAAGCCGAAGCGTACGGTCCGCATAAGGCGAACTCCACACTCTCTCCCACAGGCGGCTCGGCACAACCGGCAAGGCGCGTCATCGGTAGCCTTCTGTCCCGTCGTCACGATCGCCCGGCAGGTCGGAACCGCAGCCAACAACTGCGCCAGATCGACCTCGCTTTTCGCAAAGAAAATTGTCCGGAAGCATTGTTTTCAATCGGATTATCTCTTCGGCCGTATCGTAAAAAGAGCCAATCCTTTCTCCTCGCAGAAACGCACGATCCGTTCCTTGTCGAAAACGCTTCGCGTCGGGTGTCAGAAAATACCCCTTGTCCCCGAAAATACCAGTCCGACGATACGCCACATATCGTTCTGCAAATTCGGGTAAAAAAAGTCCATCGACCACCGCACCCGCTGAGGCGGGAAACTTCCCGAAGCATCGGCAGACGTGCCCGACGAACAGAAAAAGGTTCAGGAGGGATGCGGTTCGCTTATCATAATTTTCAATTTATCGTATTTTGTTTCAAATGATTCTGTTTCAATCCCTATTTTGGGGCGCTGTGCAGAAACTCTCTCTTCGCCCGGCATCACCGGCAATCCGATCCGGCCCATGCAGAATCGCGGGAACAACGCCTCCGCAACCGACAGCCGCCCACCACTCCGACCTCGCAGGATGGGCGCGATCGCATCGCATCCGAAATGCTGTGGATGGAAGCTCCCGCTCGCAACCTCCGAACGAAGTCACCGTAAACCGTCTCATCGAAATTCACCAGATAGAGTTTGTCGGTCGCACGGGT
>VOFK01003048.1_pt1 | contig 48428 bp, 44 predicted proteins | sample 5384121 | NCBI WGS metagenome assembly VOFK01 (sample SAMN12384730, study PRJNA508395) | human gut metagenome | isolation source: healthy gut J | host: Homo sapiens | reverse complement strand
TTATTGCTGAAATATTTGATAGCTTTGATGCCGTCCTCAATACAAGGAACTTTTACTACAATGTGTGGATTAAGGGCTGCCAGTTCTTCACCCTCTTTGATCATTCCTTCGTAATTGGTGGCAATGACTTCGGCGCTGACATCTCCATCCACAATATTACATATCTCGATGTAATGCTTATGTTGGTTCTCAACTCCCTTAATACCTTCTTTAGCCATTAAAGAGGGATTAGTAGTTACACCGTCCAGTACGCCCAATGCGTTTGCTTCGCGAATTTGTTCCAGATTAGCTGTGTCAATAAAGAATTTCATAACTTTTTCTTTTAGATAATTAAAATCAGGTTAGCAATAGGCTGCTAAGCTACTGATATTAACAATGATAAACAAGCAAATGTTCCGATTTATCTGTTATGAGTTCTTTTTATAACTGAACACGGCCCAACCGTTCAACATGATAGCCATAAAAAGCAAGGCAATAAATTGCATGATCAAGTCATCGAATCCGCTTCCTTTCAAATAGACCATACGTGTCACTTGTATAAAATATTTCAAGGGATTGGCTATGGTGATGGCTTGAGCCCACTCGGGCATACTGTTGATGGGGGTGAATAATCCGCTCATCAGCATGATGATAATCACAAAGAAAAACATGACAAACATGGCCTGCTGCATGGTTCGGGAATAGTTGGAAACTACCAGTCCCATACCCGAAATGACGATAATGAACAGCAATGCGAAGAAATGAAGCAGCCATAAATGACCGGCCGGAACCAGACCATAGACTAACCATGCCAGAATGATACTGATTGTGAGGATCAGCATGCCGGCTACCCAGTAAGGAATCAGCTTGGCCAGAATGAAAGTGAACTTGCTTTTTAAGGAGTCACATTGATTTGTTCGATGGTTCCGAATTCTTTTTCACTCACAATATTAAGAGCAGGCAGAAAGCCGCATAACATCATCAACAATTGCGCCATCAGTGCCGGAACCATAAATACCTTATAATCCAGATAGGGGTTGAAACGTCCTTGGGTATCTATTTTTATCACCGGGGAGGGAGAAATAGAGCCGGAATGGGAAATCTGGATTTCAGTGGCATAGGCATTCACTATATTACTGAGGTAGGAACTTCCCAACGTTCCTTTCGTCCCATTTACGGTGTTGGCTGAAACCAGTACTTTTGCTACGCCGGTTTTCAGCAAATCGCGTTCAAAGTGTGGCGGGATTTCCAAAATGAGGTCGGCATCTCCTTTTTCAATGCATTGCATCGCTTCCTGATAGTTGTTTGATACATCTATCAGATGAAAATATTCGGAAGCTTCCACTTTCTGTACTAATCGGGTAGAATAGGGGCTGCGGTCATTATCCACTATGCTGAGATTCATATTTTTGATTTCGAAGTTTGCGGCCCAAGGCAACACCAGCAGGATAATACAGGGAAATACGAGTAGCATCCGCGGAAGCATCGGGTTGCGCAGTAACTGCTTGAATTCTTTTTCTAATAAATACTTTATCATATCTTCCGGAACTTATTCTAATCGTTTGTTAAACTTTTTTAGGCTGATGATTAAAAGGACAACAGCCATCAGCATAAGTATACCCATTTCTCTCTGTGCATAACTGATACCCAATCCTTCAATCATGATTTTCTTGATTCCGACAATATACCATCTGGCAGGGATGACATTTGAAATCAGCTGTAAAGGAAGAGGCATATTCTCGATGGGGAATATCATGCCGGAAAGTAGAACGGTAGGCATCATCAGTACCATTCCCGAAAACAGCATGGCTTCCACTTGGGTACGGGCGATAGTGGAAACCAATAATCCCAACAGCAGAGATACTACGATGAAGATCCATGAGAGCAAAGCCAACGAAAAAAGACTGCCTGCTACCGGAACATGTAATACATAAACAGACAGCAACAGAATTGTAACCAGATTGACGCATGACAGCACAAAGTAAGGTACCATTTTGGCTATAATCATCCATAGCGGACGTACGGGAGATACCAGCAATACTTCCATCGTACCGGTTTCTTTTTCGCGGACAATAGAGATGGAAGTCATCATGGCGCATATCAACATTAAAATCAATCCCATTACTCCCGGCACAAAATTGTAGGCGCTTTGCATACCCGGATTGTACAATAACTTTATTTGGGGGATAATCTGTATGGGTGATTGTTGTTGCATGATCCGGCTTTGCTGATAATCTGCAATAATATTGGATGCGTAAGAGGTCAGTATGGTAGCATTGTTGGGATCGGTGGCATCGGCTATCAGTTGTACTCGGGCTTTACCGGTATGCCGCAGATTGTTATCGAAACCAGCCTCAAACACAATGATCAGGTCCGAACTGCTTTTCCGGAGTGTTTCCTCTATCTCGTTGTTGTCATACAGTATCTTGTTGACATTGAAATAGTCACTGGCATCCAGTTTGTCGATGATTTGCCGGGTGGATACATCTTTTTTGAGAAATCCAGCACAGCTACTTTTACATTCTTTACTTCGGTGGTGATGGCAAAACCGAAAAGAATAATTTGTACGACAGGCATACCTAATAATATCAGCATCGTCCGGAGGTCCCGGAAAATGTGATAGAATTCTTTTCGCACGAATGATATAAATTGCTTCATTCTCTTTTTTCTTTATCTTTTTTTCAACTTCTTACAGCCTTGCGTGCCAACTGTCTGAATACTTCATCCATATCTTGGGCATGAAACCGTTCTTTTAACCGTTGTGGGGTGTCCAGTGCTTCGATTTTTCCATCCACCATCATTGAAATCCGGTTACAGTATTCCGCTTCATCCATATAGTGGGTGGTAACGAAGACGGTGATTCCCCGTTCTGCCGCCTGATAAATCAATTCCCAGAACTGACGGCGTGTGGCAGGGTCTACCCCTCCTGTCGGTTCATCCAGAAAAACGATCTTCGGCTCATGGAAAATAGCTACCGAGAAAGCCAGCTTTTGTTTCCATCCCAGGGGAAGTGACCGGACCAATGTGTTTTTCTCATTCAAGAGCCCTAATTGTTCCAGCACCTTGTCTGTTTTTTCAGCGATCTCCTTGTCACTCATTCCATAAATCCCTGCATATAGCCGGATGTTCTCCCATACTTTTAAATCTTCATACAGTGAGAACTTCTGGCTCATATAGCCGATCTTCTTTTTAACCTGCTCGTATTGCGTGGCTATGTCAAAGCCCGCTACTGTACCTTTTCCCCCGGTAGGTTGTGATAAACCGCATAACATGCGCATGGCTGTTGTTTTTCCGGCACCATTAGCACCTAGGAAACCAAAAATCTCTCCCTGTCTCACTTTGAATGAGATATGGTCCACTGCCGTGAAATTGCCGAATTGTTTGGTCAAGCCTTCTACTTCTATGGCGTATCGCCCGGTGACTTGCGGCTCATTAAAAGAGAGCCCTTCAGGAGAAAGGATCGAACTGAACTGTTGAAGAATACGGTCCGGAGTGTCAATGCCTTGAATCTTTCCTTCACGGATAAATGCAATACGGTCACAGCATTTCATCTCGTTCAGGTAAGGTGTTGCCGCAATGATGGTAAGACCTTCTTGTTTCAATTTCAGCAGCATGTCCCAAAACTCCTTTCTGGATACAGGGTCCACACCGGTGGTAGGTTCGTCCAAGAACAGTATGGAAGGCCTGTGAATCAATGCGCAACTCAGAGCCAGCTTTTGTTTCATGCCGCCGGATAGTTTTCCGGCACGCCGGTGTTTGAAAGGTTCTATTTGTTGGTAGATACCCTTTACCAATGCGTAGTTCTCCCGGATAGTGGTATTGAAAAGCGTGGCAAAGAAAGTGAGATTCTCTTCTACGGACAAATCCTGGTATAAGGAAAAACGTCCCGGCATATATCCTGCCTGCCGGCGTATCTCTTTGTAATTCTTCACCACATCCTGCCCGCAGACTTCCGCTTTTCCTTCATCGGCTAGCACCAATGTGGTGAGAATGCGGAAAAGAGTAGTCTTTCCTGCACCGTCCGGTCCGATAAGCCCGAAGATTTCTCCCGGTTTCACCTCAAAGCATACATCTTTCAGGGCTTGAACTTCACCGTAGCTTTTGCTAACTCCTTTGACAGAAACGATATAATCCATTGTCTTATTTATTTCTTCATTTCTCCGTACATGCCTATCTTGATGTATCCGTCATTCTTTACTGCTATCTTTGTGGCGTATACCAGATTGGCGCGTTCGTCACGTGTCTGGATTGTTTTAGGGGTGAATTCCGATTTGTCTGAAATCCAGGTGATTGTCCCTTCGTATTCCCGGCGGTCATCTTTCCCTAAATCAGAAAACACTTTTACTTTATCTCCTAATTTCAGTTGGGATAATTGATCGGCGGTGATATAGGCGCGTAAAAAAAGATGTTGTACATCCGCCACTTTAAATAAAGGTTTTCCTTGCGTGGCCAGTTCCCCGGCTTCGGCATATTTGGCCAGTACTGTTCCGCAAATCGGACTGGTAATGTGACATTTGCGAAGCTGGTCATCCAGTTGGGCTACTTGTATTTCGTAGGCCGAGCTTTCTTCTGTGATACTGGCATTGCCGCGCTGAAGCGTAGAGATCTGTGCTTCCAACTGTTTTTTCAGAACGGCAATCTGGGAGTCAATATCATCTATTTGTTTTTGGGTGGCGGCATTTTCCTTCAGCAAGTTTTCTGTGCGTTTTCTTTCATATTCGGCTTTGCCGATTTGTTCTTTTGTGGCAGCTATCTGTTTATTGATGTCCGTGCTTTTGCTGGCTATCGCTTTACCGCTGGCCAGTAACTGCATCTTTTTCAAATAGAGTTGTAAGGTATCTATGCACCCCACTTCTTCCCCGGCCTTTAATAACTGTCCTTCTTCTATGTTGAATTGCATGATCTTGCCATTGGCTTCGGAGGATACAATTACTTCGGTAGCTTCAAATGTACCTGATGCATCATAGTCGCCTCTCTTGTTTCCGCAAGAGGATAAACCGAGCAGAGTGGCGGCAAGTAAGATATATTTATTTGTTCTCATATTGGTTTGTTGTATATTTTAATTCGTAAATGGCTGACAATAACTGAATTTCATGCAGGATTTTATCCTGCATGGCAATGTTCTCGGCTGTTACTTCACGTAACATTTCTGTAACGGTCAGTGTTCCGTTGGCAACTTTTGCTTGGGCTGATTTTTTTATGTTGTTACGTAGGGTGATAATCTCCTCATCGTTCTTCATCAGTTCCGTCAGTTTCTTAATTTCACTGTTGTTTTGAGTGATTTCCAGATGAGTGTTAAACAAGAACGTTTCTTTCTGTACGTTCACATCCTGTTGATTCAGTATTAATTGGCGAGATTCATTCTTACGAGTATATAGGTTGCCGAAGTTCCAGGAAAGGCGTACGCCTGCTACGTAATAGGCCGAAAATTCATTTTTCAGCATATTCAGTCCCGGGTTGCCGTATGCGCCTTGCACGAATAAGTCTAATCGGGGGAGGTTCTTGGCGGTAAGTTGTTTACGTTGCGCCTCCAGTTGCTGGTTCTGTACCGCAAACAAGTTAAGTTCCGGACGTCGGATGAATTCTGTAGAATAGGCTTCTCCTTTATATAATAAGGCATTTACATCTGGTTTCTTTAGTGTGTTTTCGGTTAAAGGAGTAGGGTGGTTAATCATGATCTTCAACATCTCGCCGTAAGCACGATAGGTGGCTTCCAGAGTATGACGTTGCTGTATGTTGTTCAATTGTTCCACTTTTACAGCATCCAAATCGGCTTGATTGGCAATGCCATTCTTTACATATGCTGCAACATTGTCATAATTCCTTTGTAATTCTTCCTGCATAAGCTGGTTTTGCTTCAATTGCTCTTTCAATAACAGGATGCCAAAAAAAAGTTGGTTTACCCGTTCGTTGATGGCATACATGTCCACTTCCAGTTTCTGTTTGTCTACTTCGGATGTGGCACGGGTTACCTCTTTCCGTGCCCGGATGTTACCACCGTCCCATACCACTTGGTCCAGTTGCAACATAGCTTGGTATTGATCCTTGCGTATGCCGCGAATATCAATTCCGGGCAGGTCAACGGGTATTTCCGTTACATCCGATTGATAACTGGCTTTAGCGGACAATGAAACCTGTGGCAGATAACCCTTGCCGGCGTTAGAGATGTTGTATTCTTTCGTCTTTTCAATCAGTCCGTACCGTTTAATCAGCGGATAATGCGCCTGGGCTTGCTGCTGACACTCTTCCAGCGTGAGTTCCTGTGCATTCAAACAAATGGGACTGATGCCGAGAAGAAAGGTTGTGAGAATGAATAACCTTTTCATATTCTTAATCTGCTTAATATGATTTCTACATTTTCTTGTTTTCTGCGTTCCATATATTGATGATATTCTTCACCTTTTTCTTCTACAAACAATTGTATCAGTGGGTTTGCCACAAAGACAAAGATATTGAGTGAAATGGCGCTGACCATTAAATCTTCCGCCTTGACGGGGCGTATTGTGCCCTTCTTTATTTCCTCTTGCAGTGACCGGTCGAGCAGACTGATTGCTAACCGGAAATTAGGGAACAAGGTTTTACGGCAAATTTCTTTTCCGCATTCATTGGTCAGAATCTCCCTGTATATAAATAAAGGTAGTTCGGGATTAGCAGTCAAAAGGTCGAAGTGTGCTTCAATGAAACATTTTATTTTCTCCAAAAAAGGCAGTGACTCATCTACACGAGAAAGAAATGTATCGGCCAGTTGCCTGGCTTTTTCTTCAAATACTTTGTTGAACAGATTCTCTTTTGTACGGAAATAATAATGCAGCATGGCATGGGTTACACCAGCCTCCTTAGCTATTTCTGTTGTTTTGCTTCCGGAGAATCCTTTCTTAAGGAATTCTTTTTCAGCAGCTTTTAATATGGATTGTTCTGTATTGCTCGTTTCTTCTTTCATATTATCATTTTTGTTTAACAGGATTGTTAGTAAACGCAAATGTATAAGGAATCATTGGAAACAACAAACAGATGAGATAAAAAAATGTGCTTTCTGTTCTTATGAAATGTTTTTTTCAAGGAAAGCTAATCTCTTTTTTGAGGCAGGTTAAGGCTTTTCTTTCTGTTGTGTTCTATCTCCATAGGCTTTGGAGTTATCTCCAAAGGCTGCGGAGATAACTCCAAAGGTTATGGAGATAACTCCAAAGCCTATGGAGATAGAAATAGAACGGCCGGAAAGCCTTAGCCTTCTTGGTAGAAAGCCTTAGGTCTGCCAATGAAAATACTTAGCTGTTTTCCCACCTGTCAGGTTGGGCCTCTCAGTAACACTATCGTTTGCCATAGGGGGGGATGGAGGCGGGGTATCACAAGGTGATAATGATTAGTATATAATAAGGTATAAGCTCTAAAAGAGCACAGACATTCCACGGCGGATATATTCTCTTTCCATATCTTCCGGTTTCAATATCTTATTGTCAAAGACCAGCAGGTCAATATCCAGTTTTACCACCCCTTGAGCCTTGTCTTCGGGAATCCGTCCGCTGCGTCGTTCCAATTCTTTAAACAAATCACGAACGGAATCGGGTGAAAGCGTAGTGCTGAATTTTGCCAGTTGATTGCTGAAAGGGGAGTGAAAGCCGCTGCCAACAGCTTCCGTTTCCATCATCTCGCCGAAATGAATGTCGGGAAACGTGGTGCGCAATGCTTCCCGTGCAACCGAGAGTTGCGCGTAACGGTTGGTATTAGAGCCCATACAAAGCAAACAATGGTGTTCGTCCATAACATTTATTGCATTAATGGTGCAAATGTATGAAATGTTTTTGTTACTTTTGCATGAATATATAAAAGAAATGCTACCATGAAATTTATTGGAATTATTCCTGCAAGATATGCCTCTACACGTTTTCCTGCCAAACCTCTGGCCGTCTTGGGAGGCAAGCCTGTGATTCAGAGAGTCTATGAACAAGTGTCCGGCATATTGGATGAAGCATATGTAGCGACGGACGATGAACGCATTGAATCCGCTGTAAAAGCTTTTGGCGGAAAAGTGGTCATGACCTCCGTTCACCATAAAAGCGGCACAGACCGTTGCTATGAAGCGTATACCAAAGTAGGACGAGGATATGATGTGGTTGTAAATATCCAGGGTGATGAACCTTTTATTCAAAAATCACAGCTTGAAGCCGTGAAAGCTTGCTTTGAAGATCCTGCCACACAGATTGCGACTTTAGTGAAACCTTTCATCCCGGATGACGGGCTTGAAGCCTTGGAAAATGTAAACTCTCCCAAAGTAGTAGTCGGTAAGAATATGAATGCTTTGTATTTCAGCCGTTCCATCATTCCTTTCCAGCGTAATGTGGAGAAGGAAGGCTGGCTGAAAGGGCATACTTACTATAAACATATCGGTCTGTATGCTTATCGGGCCGATGTACTGAAAGAAATAACTTCGCTTCCACAATCTTCGCTGGAGCTGGCTGAATCGTTGGAGCAGCTTCGTTGGCTGGAAAATGGTTATACTATTAAGGTGGGAATCAGTGAAGTGGAGACAATAGGCATTGATACGCCTCAGGATCTGGCACGTGCCGAAGCATTTTTAAAACAAAGGGAGGGGGAGTAAATGCTGGACAGAACCACCCCACCGCCAATCCGCCAACTAAGCGAATTCAGTATAACCCGTCCCGACAGGAGGACGATGAAGAACGGGATGCCTTTGAATATCATTCATGCGGGAACCGAGGATGTTGTACGTTTCGATCTTCTGATAGGAGGCGGACAATGGAATCAGGAACAGCCGTTGCAGGCTATGTTTGCCAACAGGATGCTGCGTGAGGGAGCTGGGAATTTAACGTCTTCACAGATTGCGGAGCGATTGGATTATTATGGAGCCTGGCTGGAGTTATCTTCTTCCGTGAACTATGGATTCATAACACTTTACTCTCTGAATAAATATTTTGCCCGCACGCTGGCCGTCATATCCGAGATGATAAAGGCTCCTACGTTTCCGGCAAAGGAACTTTCCGTGGTGGCCGATACGAACAAACAGCAATTCCTGGTGAACAGCACCCGGGTGGAAATGATTGCCCGAAAGCAGCTGAATACAGCCTTGTTCGGTCCGGAGCATCCTTCGGGCGCTATGCGGTAGCGGAGGATTATGACCGGATTACCCCGGAGGTGCTCCGTTCGTTTTATCGGAAATATTATCATTCGGGCAATTGTTCGGTATATATTTCGGGAAAGGTCACATCGGAAATTATCCGTTGTATAGAAGATAACTTGGGAAGTGGACAATGGGGGGAAGTGACGGAAAAAGCAAAGACAATGCTTGTTCCTCCGGTTACCACCAAAGAAAGCGTATCTTTATAGAACGTGAGGATGCACTTCAAAGTTCCTTGAAAATGGGATGTTTCGTAATGGACCGTCATCATCCGGACTTTTTGAAGGCACGTGTCATGGTCACTTTGTTCGGAGGGTATTTCGGGAGCCGTCTGATGTCCAATATCCGTGAAGACAAGGGATATACATACGGTATCGGCGCAGGCATTGTGTCCTATCCGGAACGGGAATACTGACTGTCAGTACCGAGGCGGCCAATGAATATGTGGATTCTATCATAACAGAAGTTTATCGGGAGATGGACAAATTGTGTAATGATCTCGTTCCTCAAGAAGAATTGGAAATGGTGAAGAACTATATGCTGGGCGATTTATGCCGGTCGTACGAGGGACCTTTTTCTTTGTCTGATGCCTGGATTTATATAGAAACGGCAGGGCTGGACGAACGCTTCTTTATCCGTTCGCTGGATGCCATTCGGGGAATCACCAGAGAAGAAATACGCATATTGGCTCAAAAGTATTTCTGCAAAGAAAACTTAATAGAGGTCATTGCGGGTAAAAAAGTGTAATAACCTATCATGTCTAAAGATAGAAAATCGTATCTTTGGCATAATCTTATCTATTATAAGTAACGAACCAATGAAGAAATACGTATATATATTATTGCTTTTGGCATCGGTCAGTACATTGGCCACCGCCCAGATAAAAATCGGGAATTATACTTTTAAAGACGGGGGCGAATATACCGGAGAACTGAAAGGCAGAAAACCAAACGGTAAAGGAAAAACAATCTACAAGAACGGAAATACCTACGAAGGGGAATATATAAAAGGTAAACGCGAGGGGAACGGGACATATACGTTTCACGATGGAGAAAAGTATGTGGGGCAATGGTTCCAGGACCAGCAACACGGCAGCGGAACCTATTATTTTATGAATAACAACCGGTATGAGGGTATGTGGTTTGCCGACTATCAGCAGGGTGAAGGCACTATGTATTATTATAACGGAGATGTTTATATAGGTAACTGGTTTCAGGACAAACGTAGCGGAAAGGGTACTTATACCTGGAAAGCAGGAGCCAAATATGAGGGCGAATGGAAAGAAGACAAGAAAAACGGACAGGGTGTTATGGTATGGCCCGACCAGTCAAAATATGAAGGCGAGTGGAAAGATGACGCACGTGACGGAAAGGGGACGTTTTACTATGTCAACGGTGACAAGTATGTGGGTGACTGGAAGGATGACGTGCAGCACGGTAAAGGCATTTATTACTTTCATAGCGGTGACCGTTACGAAGGTGACTACGTGAACGGTGAACGTACCGGGCAGGGTATTTATATACATAAGAATGGCGACAAGTATGTAGGGCAGTTCAAGAACGGCGAGCAGCATGGGACCGGAACCTTTACATGGGCCAACGGTGCTGTGTATGAAGGGCAGTGGGTGAATAACCAGCGCAGCGGTAAAGGACACTATATCTGGGCGAACGGCGATGACTATGAAGGTGAATGGAAAAACAACATGGCCGACGGTGAAGGCACTCTGCGCACGGCTGACGGAACCAAATACAAGGGGCATTTCGTAAAAGGAAAGGAAGACGGCAAAGGTGTGCTTGAAGATAAGAACGGAGTACGCTATGACGGATTTTTCAAACAAGGGAAGAAACACGGCGCTTTTGTGGAGACTGACAAGAATGGAAATGTAATCCGTAAAGGTGTTTATAAGTTTGGAACGCTGGATGCGGAACAAAAATAAGAATATAATGTTGGATTTAGAGAAGATAACGTTGAATGTACGTGAAATAGCACTCCGGGCGGGTGCTTTTCTTCGTAATGAGCGTAGCGGTTTTGACCGTAGCAAGGTAGAGAAGAAAAATGCTCACGACTATGTGTCGTATGTAGATAAGGAATCGGAACGCCGTATTGTGGCCCAACTTCGGGAATTGCTTCCCGAAGCAGGATTCATTGCCGAAGAAGGTTCGGGCAGCCTGACTACGGAAAACTATTGCTGGCTGGTAGATCCGCTGGACGGAACCACCAATTTTATCCATAATAATGCTCCTTATTGTGTGAGTATCGCCCTTCGCAATAAAGAAGAACTGCTGGTTGGGGTGGTGTATGAGGTATGCCGCGATGAACTTTACTGGACTTATAAAGGAGCGCCTTCTTATCTGAACAACAAAGAAATACATGTGTCAGATGTTTCTGATATGGACGAAGCGTTTGTGGCGTTAGGCTTTCCATACGATTCGCAAAAGTATAAGCCTTTGGCGGAGCATATCGTGCACGAGTTATATGGAAATGTGGGAGGCATGCGCCTGCAAGGAGCTGCTGCGGCAGAACTTTGCTATGTAGCTGCCGGTCGCTTTGAAGCCCGTATAGAAGGGCTGCTGGGACCGTGGGATATTGCTGCCGGTTCGATAATCTTGATGAATGCCGGTGGAAAAGTGACAGATTACAGCGGAGGGGGAGACTTTTATTCCGGTCGTGAAGTGTTGGCTACTAATGGAAAGTTGCATGATGAGTTTCTCAAGGTCTTGGGAAAAAAATAAATACTTCGCTTTTTTCTAGTTCGTTACAAATATATTTTGTAAGTTTGTCAAGTGAACACATGAACATAATGTAACATGGATGTATCTGTTATCTTTCAATTTTTAAAGACCTGGCCGCAAACAATAACCGGGAGTGGTTTCAGGGGCATAAGGATGAATATCTGAAAGCTCAAAAAGAGTTTGAGGAATTACTGACAGCAATCATCGCCCGCATTTCGTTGTTTGACGAAAGTATTGTCGGTATTCAAGCCAAGGACTGTACATACCGAATTTATCGCGACACGCGTTTTTCCAGTGATAAGACTCCTTATAAGATACACTTGGGCGGCTATATCAACGCTCGTGGAAAGAAATCGGAACATTGTGGATATTATGTTCATATAGAGCCTGATAACTGTATGCTTGCTGGTGGAAGCTGGTGCCTGGAACCTAAAGTGCTGAAAGCTGTCCGCCAGTCCGTTTATGACAACATAGACGAATACAGGGAAATTGTGGAAGATCCTGCGTTCAAGCAATACTTTCCTGTTATCGGAGAGAATCACTTAAAAACGGCTCCCAAAGGATTTCCGAAAGATTTTGAATATATTGATTATTTAAAATGTAAGGATTATACCTGTGCTTATATGGTGCCTGATGCGTTTTTCCTTGCCCCTGACCTGTTGGACAAAGTAGAGGATGTTTTCAAGCAACTGAAGCGTTTTGCTGATTTTACAAATTTCACAATAGACGACTTTGAATGATAAAAGCAATATTTTAACCATTAAAATGAAATAATTATGGTAGTAGACAGATTAGAAAACTTAGAAAAGTACGCTTCATTGAATCCTTTGTTCGCTAAAGCAATGGAATATCTGAAGACTACAGACTTGAACGCTCAGGAATTAGGAAAAGTAAAATTACAGGGTGATGATCTGGTAGTAAACTTTTCTCAGACCAAGCCTAAAACTAAAGAAGAAGCAAAATTAGAAACTCATAATCAGTTTATTGATATACAGATTCCTCTGTCAGGGGTGGAAGTGATGGGTTATACGGCCCGTGAAGATCTTCCCGAAGCAGACTATGATGCAGATAAGGATATCTCGTTCTATCCGGGACTTGCCGAAAGCTATATTCCTGTAAAGCCGGGAATGTTTGCCATCTTTTTTCCACAGGATGCTCACGCTCCGGGAGTGTCTCCTGACGGTGTGAAAAAAGTGATCGTTAAAGTTTTGGTTTGAAAGAGAATAACTAACAAGTAATCATATTATGGAAAATACCACTCCTAAATTAGGCATAATAGAAAGTGATCCTTGGCTGGAACCGTATTCGGCAGCGATTGAAGGACGCCATCAGCATGCACTAGACAAAGAATTGGAACTGACCGGAGGCAAAGGAACTTTATCGGACTTTGCCACCGGATATTTATATTTCGGCTTGCATCGTACCAGAAGAGGGTGGGTGTTCCGTGAATGGGCTCCGAATGCGAAGGAAATTTATCTTATCGGAGATTTCAACGACTGGAAAGAACATGGCGATTATAGGATGTACCATGTAAAGAACTCTCCTGGTGTATGGGAGGTGGAATTACAAAGCGGTGCTATAAAGCATGGTGATTTGTATAAACTGAAAGTCCGTTGGAATGGCGGTGAAGGAGAACGCATACCGGCATGGGCCAACCGTGTGGTACAGGATGAGCAGACAAAGATATTCAGTGCACAGGTCTGGGAACCGGAGAATCCTTACCGGTTCAGAAAGAAGGTGTTCCGTGCAAAGACTGATCCTTTGATGATTTATGAATGTCATATCGGTATGGCTCAGGAAGAAGAAAGGGTAGGGACTTATAATGAGTTCCGTGAGAAAATATTGCCGCGTATAGCGGAAGCCGGATATAACTGTATTCAGATTATGGCTATTCAGGAGCATCCTTATTATGGGAGTTTCGGGTATCATGTTTCCAGTTTCTTTGCTCCGTCATCCCGCTTCGGTACACCGGATGAATTGAAGGAATTGATTGATACGGCACATAGAATGGGAATTGCCGTCATTATGGATATTGTTCACTCTCATGCCGTGAAGAATGAAGTGGAGGGACTTGGCAATTTTGCCGGTGATCCTAATCAATACTTCTATCCGGGCGGGCGGCGTGAACATCCGGCATGGGATTCCTTATGCTTTGATTATGGTAAGAATGAGGTGATTCATTTCTTGCTGTCCAATTGTAAGTATTGGATGGATGAGTTCCGTTTTGACGGTTTTCGTTTTGACGGTGTGACATCGATGTTGTATTATAGCCACGGCTTGGGAGAGGCGTTCTGTAATTATGGGGATTACTTTAACGGGAATCAGGATGATAATGCGATTTGTTATTTGACATTGGCCAACAAGTTGATTCATCAGGTAAATTCCAAAGCGATTACCATTGCGGAAGAAGTTTCGGGTATGCCCGGGTTGGCAGCACCGATTCAAGATGGTGGATATGGGTTTGATTACCGTATGGCCATGAATATTCCGGATTATTGGATTAAAACAATCAAGGAGAAGATTGATGAAGACTGGAAACCGAGCAGCATGTTCTGGGAAGTGACCAACAGACGCAAGGACGAGAAGACTATTTCGTATGCCGAAAGCCATGACCAGGCATTGGTGGGCGATAAGACTATAATTTTCCGTCTGATAGATGCTGACATGTATTGGCATTTCCAGAAAGGGGATGAAAATTATACAGTGCATCGCGGCATCGCATTGCATAAGATGATTCGTTTGCTTACTGCCTCTACCATCAATGGAGGATATTTGAACTTTATGGGTAATGAATTCGGGCATCCCGAATGGATTGATTTCCCGCGTGAAGGTAACGGATGGTCGCATAAATATGCCCGTCGTCAGTGGGGGCTTTTTGATAATAAGAACCTGTGTTACCATTACTTGGGCGATTTTGATTCAGCTATGGTCCACCTCATTGAGAGTGTGAAAAATATTCAGGAAACTCCAGTGATTGAAGTATGGCATAACGACGGTGACCAAGTGTTGGCTTACCGGCGTAAGAATTTGATTTTTGTATTTAATTTCAATCCTACCAAGTCATTTACAGACTATGGTTTCCTAGTGCCTGTCGGGGCGTATGATGTGGTACTGAATACGGATGCGACAGCTTTCGGAGGCAATGGTCTGGCTGATGACAGTATACGTCATTTCACTAATTTCGACCCTCTTTATAAGAAGGATAAAAAGGAATGGCTGAAACTGTATCTGCCTGCCCGTTCGGCTGTGGTATTGAAAAAAGTGAAAGAGTAATTTATGAGCAGCAACAACAGCTTATCCTATAAAAGAGCCGCCCGCATCCTCACGGTTGCGTGCGGTCTTCTTTTCTCTATTTTTAGTATTGTCTATCTTTTTGTGCTTCAGAAAGATGTAGTAGGTGCATTGCATTATTCATTGTCACAAGGAAAGACACATTATTCTCCGTTGGTGGGAGCTATTATCATTACAGTGGTTTTATTGGTATTCCGTTGGGGAATCAATGGATTGATGGGATTAAAGGGGCCTGTACGGACACTTTCTTATTTCCCGTCTTGTCTGTTGCTGGGAGTGCTGACGGATGTGGACCGGACTATTTTCCACGGAGGAAACATAGGAGATAAATGGTTTTGGCTGCTGCCGTTGCTTTTGCTTATATATATAGGTGTGGTCTATACTACGGCGTGTGTTTCGTTCCTGGCTGAATCAAGAGGGGTCCATATTGGGCTTAATAAACTCTAACTTAGCTATTTTGACACTTTTATGCCTGATGACGGTAGGTATAGGAAATACGAATGTGAATTTTCATCATGAACTGGCTGTGGAGCAGGCTATCCGTAATCATCATTATGAAGCTGCACGGATGGTAGGAGCAAAGTCTTTGGAAACAACCCGTACATTGGCAGTGCTTAGAGCCTATGCTATGTCTTTGGAAGGTACCATGGGGGAGCATTTGTTTGAATACCCTCAATATTATGGTGCGGAAGGGCTTTTGTTTGCGCCTCATTCTCAGGAAACTTTGCGCTTGAATGCCGATAGCTTGTATGCTTATCTTGGTGCAAGACCACATGTTGCAGAAAAGACAGTAGACTTTTTGGCTCGTATCTGTCGTGATGAAATAGGTAGACATACCGCTTTGAATTATTATATGAGTGCATTGCTGCTGGATAAGAAATTGGACAAATTTGTATCGGCGGTTGATATGTATTGTTTCGAGCAAGATACATTGCCGCGTTATTATCGTGAGGCATTGGTGCTTTACAAACGGACTCATCCTGGATATGGAAGAGAAGTCAAAGACACGCTGATGGTGCGGCGTTTGGATGAGTTTCTTAACCGTCAGAAGGAATTTTCATCACCGGTGGAAGAGAAAAACCATATGCGGCGGGAATATGGTGATACCTATTGGTGGTATTATCGTTATCAATAAGTTATTTTTATACTTTTTGATCCTATATTTTTGCTAAATCATTGGTACTTTCCCATGCTTTTTTACTAATTTTGCAAACTCTTAAAAAGGAAAAACAAAAATAACGATATAGCAATGGCAGTAGAATTGAAAGAACTTACCAAAAGAAGCGAGAATTATTCTCAGTGGTATAATGATTTGGTGGTGAAGGCCGATTTGGCTGAACAATCACCTGTGCGTGGATGTATGGTTATCAAGCCTTACGGATACGCCATTTGGGAGAAAATGCAGCGTCAGTTGGACGATATGTTTAAGGAAACCGGCCACGTGAACGCTTATTTCCCGTTGCTTATCCCGAAATCTTACCTTAGCCGTGAAGCTGAGCACGTAGAAGGATTTGCCAAAGAGTGTGCTGTAGTTACTCACTACCGTCTGAAGAATGCAGAGGACGGTTCGGGTGTTATCGTAGATCCGGCTGCCAAACTGGAAGAAGAATTGATTATCCGCCCTACATCTGAGACAATCATTTGGAGTACATATAAGAACTGGATTAATTCCTATCGTGACTTGCCTATCTTGTGTAACCAATGGGCAAATGTTATGCGGTGGGAGATGCGTACCCGTTTGTTCCTGCGTACTGCGGAGTTCTTGTGGCAGGAAGGACATACGGCTCATGCGACCCGCGAGGAAGCAGAAGCGGAAGCACAGAAAATGTTGCATGTGTATGGTGACTTCGCTGAGAAGTATATGGCTGTTCCGGTAATCAAAGGGGTAAAATCGGCTAATGAACGTTTCGCCGGTGCATTGGATACTTACACCATCGAAGGCTTGATGCAGGATGGAAAGGCATTGCAATGTGGTACTTCTCACTTCTTGGGACAGAATTTCGCAAAAGCGTTCAATGTACAGTTTGTTGATAAGAATAATAAGCTGGATTATGTTTGGGCTACTTCCTGGGGAGTATCTACCCGCCTGATGGGTGCTTTGATAATGACTCACTCTGATGATAACGGATTGGTGTTGCCACCGCATTTGGCTCCTATTCAGGTAGTTATCGTTCCTATTTATAAGAATGATGAAATGCTGAAGAAGATTGATGCAAAAGTAGAAGGCATTGTCAATAAGTTGAAAGCAATGGGTATCTCTGTGAAATATGATAATGCAGACAATAAGCGTCCGGGATTCAAGTTTGCAGATTACGAACTGAAAGGTGTGCCTGTTCGCTTGGTAATGGGTGGCCGTGATCTTGAAAACAATACAATGGAAGTGATGCGTCGTGATACATTGGAGAAAGAAACTCGTTCTTGCGACGGAATCGAAGAATATGTACAACAATTGTTGGAGGATATCCAGAACAATATTTATCAGAAGGCATTGAACTATCGTAACGAACATATCGTGAAAGTGGATTCATACGATGATTTCAAGGAACAAATAGAGAAAGGCGGCTTTATTCTGGCTCATTGGGATGGAACCCCGGAAACGGAAGACCGGATTAAAGAGGAAACCAAGGCAACAATTCGTTGTCTTCCTTTTGATGCTGATGAAGAGAGCCTGACTCCGGGCAAGTGTATGGTAACCGGAAAACCATCTGCTCGCCGTGTTCTCTTTGCGAGAGCATATTAAACTTCGACACATTTATTTTATTTTAATACATTATGTGGAGTCGGCAGCAGTGAATGCTCCCGACTCTTTTTGTTTTTATGTGATGATTAATATAGAAAATATATCTATCAGTTTTGGCAACCTGACTCTTTTCAGAGGACTCGACCTGCAAGTTCATTACGGAGAAAGCGTATGTATTTGTGGTGGTTCCGGCAGTGGAAAATCTTCATTGCTGAAAGCTGTTTTGGGCTTTGTACCTTTAAGTGAAGGGACAATAAGGGTGGACGGCACACTGCTGGCACCTAGAACGGCGGATCATATCCGAAAGAAAATAGCATGGATTCCCCAGGAGTTGGCTCTTCCTTCGGAATGGGTCAGTGAAATGGTGCGGATGCCTTTTGAACTGAAGGCAAACCGTGAGGCGGGATTCAACAAAGAGCGGCTGATGGATTATTTCGTATCATTAGGATTGGAAGAGAAACTTTATGATAAACGGGTAAATGAAGTGTCGGGTGATCAGCGTCAGCGTATCATGTTGGCAGTGACAGCCTTGCTTGACAAACCTTTACTGGTAGTGGATGAACCGACTTCGGCACTTGATCCGGAATCGTGCTTACGGGTGATTAACTTCTTTAAATCCTTGTGCAGTAAAGGAATGACTATCTTGTCTGTTTCGCATGACAAACAGTTTGCCGCCGGATGCGACAAGGTATTTACTTTATAATCTGACTGATGGGAACAATTGATATAGACTATGGCAGTTTGGGAATAGGATTGCTGCTGATGCTTATTCCGGTTTATTTTTTATGGCATTTCAAGACGGGCTTGCTTAAACCGGTTCTGATAGGCACGGTACGTATGATTATACAGTTGTTTTTGATTGGGGCTTATCTTCGTTTTCTGTTTGAATGGAACAATCCGTTTATCAATTTTCTATGGGTGATCATCATGGTTGGGGTGGCTGCTGAAACGGCTTTGACGCGTACGCGGTTAAAACGTGGAATTTTGATGATTCCAATCTCTATCGCTTTTTTTTGTAACAGTGGTGCTCGTCGGACTTTATTTTCTTGGTTTTGTATTAAAGTTGGATAACATCTTCAATGCCCAGTATTTTATTCCGGTTTTTGGTATAATCATGGGGAATATGTTGGGAGTGAATGTGATAGGATTAAATACTTACTATGCCGGATTGCGTAGGGAACAGCAACTTTATTATTTTCTGTTGGGGAATGGCGCTACCCGTAATGAGGCGATAGCTCCATTTGTGCGTCAGGCTCTTATTAAAGCGTTCAGCCCGGGCATTGCCAATATGGCAGTAACAGGGCTTGTTGCATTGCCGGGAACTATGATTGGGCAGATATTGGGAGGAAGTTCGCCACATGTGGCTATCAAATATCAGATTATGATTGTAGTTATCACTGTGGTGGCATCCATGCTTTCACTAATGATGACCATTTTTCTGGCCTCACGGAAATCATTCGACAGTTATGGCCGGTTGTTACGGGTTCATAAGGATACCAAACGGAAGTAGGGGCCTTATTCTTGCTTTGTATACATTTTATATATTTCTTTCAATAAAATAGAAAAACATGAATGAGCAAATTTGGAAATATATAGCAGAATTATCAACTCCCGGTTTCTTTGTCACTGCGGATATAATGTATGAAGGAGAGGAATTTCCCGTAGATATTAAAGCATTTATCATTGATAAACTAGCTCTGATAGAAACAGGAATATCAGCCCGCAAATTTACGTTTCATTCGGGCGGATGGCGTATTCATCTTACTTTTTTCCCGACAGACCGTGTTGTTGACGAGCGTTATGCTTTGAAAAATAAAATGATAAAGTGGGGAAAGTATAAAAAATAGCTTGGTTGCTTTTTAAATTCAAATGGATTGATTATCTTTGCAATCAAATTTTCGCGAACGAATGAAAATTAAGGAAATAGTAAGTGCCCTTGAAAGGTTCGCGCCTCTGCCTTTGCAAGACGGATTTGATAATGCCGGATTGCAAGTTGGACTGACAGAAGCGGAAGCAACAGGGGCTTTGTTGTGTCTGGACGTTACTGAAGCTGTTGTGGATGAAGCTGTCATGTTGGGATACAACCTGATTATATCGCATCATCCACTTATATTTAAAGGTTATAAATCTATTATTGGTCGGGATTACATTGAACGGTGTGTGTTGAAAGCCATTAAAAATGATATTGTCATTTATTCGGCACATACCAATCTGGATAATGCTCCCGGAGGTGTCAATTATAAAATAGCTGAAAAGATAGGCCTCAAGAATGTACGCATATTAGACCCGAAAGAAGAATATTTATTGAAGTTTGTAACTTTTGTGCCGGATGCACAGGCTGACAGAGTAAGAAAAGCTTTATTTGAAGCCGGTTGTGGTTGCATAGGTAATTATGATTCATGCAGCTATAATTTGGAAGGTGAGGGGACTTTCCGTGCGCAGAGAGGAACCAGTCCGTTCTGTGGAGAAATAGGCGAATTGCATAAGGAATCCGAGGTGCGTATAGAAACGATTCTTCCGGCTTTTAAAAAGGCTGCGGTGATAAAAGCATTATTGGCAACACATCCTTATGAAGAACCGGCTTTTGATTTTTATCCGTTGAAAAATACCTGGACACAAGTAGGTTCGGGAGTGGTCGGAGAATTGGAAGAGCCTGAAGCCGAACTGGATTTCTTGAAACGCATCAAGAAAACGTTCGAAGTGGGCTGTCTGCGACATACTCGTTTATCCGGTCGTCTGATACAGAAAGTAGCGTTGTGTGGCGGAGCTGGAGCATTTTTATTGCCTAAAGCGGTAAGTGCCGATGCTGATGTATTTATCACAGGTGAAGTGAAATATCATGATTATTTCAATTATGAGAATGATATCCTGGTAGCTGAAATGGGGCATTATGAGAGTGAACAGTATACAAAAGAAATATTTTATTCAATCATACAGGAGATGTTTCCGGAGCTGGAAGTCCAGATAACCCGGGTAAATACAAATCCTATTAAATATTTGTAAGAAAAACTATGGCTAGAGAAGCAAAGAAAGACCCGAGCGAATTAACAGTGGAAGAAAAGCTGAAGGCTTTGTACCAGTTGCAAACCATGTTGTCTGAAATCGATAAAATTAAGACTCTGAGAGGGGAACTTCCTCTTGAAGTTCAAGACCTTGAAGATGAGGTTGCCGGTTTGAGCACTCGTATCGAGAAAATTAAAGCTGATATCGAGGAATTGAAATCAAACATTGCAACTAAGAAAATTGAAATCGAGACAGCTAAGACTTCTGTTGAAAAATATAAAGCTCAGCAGGATAATGTGCGTAATAATCGTGAATATGATGTGTTGACAAAGGAGATTGAATTCCAGTCATTGGAAATCGAACTTTGCGAGAAACGCATAAAGGAATATATTGCAGCAGAAAAAGCAAAGAGCGAGGAGATAGAGCACAGTAATCAAGACTTGGATGAAAGAAAGAAGGACTTGGAAGCGAAGAAATCCGAATTGGAAGAAATTGTTTCTGAAACCAAGCAGGAAGAAGAAAAGCTGAGAGAGAAAGCAAAAGTATTGGAGACAACTATCGAACCGCGTCTGTTGCAGGCATTTAAACGTATCCGTAAGAATTCTCGAAATGGATTGGGAATTGTATATGTTCAGCGTGATGCATGTGGTGGTTGTTTTAACAAGATTCCGCCCCAGAAACAGCTTGATATCCGCATGCGTAAGAAAATTATCGTATGTGAATATTGTGGTCGCATCATGATTGACCCTGAATTGGCGGGTGTGATTGCTGAACAGCATTTGGAAACTGTCAAGAGATAATATATCTCCTGAAGCAGTATCTTTTTCTTTGTGGAAAAAGAATTTCATCACATTCTAAGCAAGATCTTGTAAGAAGATGTTGCTTAGAATGTTTTATATCTACAGTTCTGAATAATGGGGAATCTCCGGTAGAAAAAGGTATGTTTTTGTATTGTAATCAATATGGCAGCAGTAATGGTTCAATCCGTTGCTGACAATCAGATAATCAACTTTCAGGACCATGTTATACCTGGTTATCTGATCAAATACTGTTTGCGTGATTTCTATATGTGGAGCTTTGTATTCCACAATCAGTTTGGCACTTAGATCTTTGTTGTAGAGCACAGTATCACAACGTTTTTTTGTTCCGTTTAAGTCCAGTTGTATTTCGTTGGCCAGTAATCCCTTCGGATATCCTTTATAATCCGTCAGATAATGAACAAAATGTTGTCTTACCCATTCTTCCGGAGTAAGGGCGACATATCTCTTGCGAAGCATATCGAAAATAACATTTTTTCCATTTCGCTCCGCGATTTTAATTTCGTAGGATGGTAAGTTTAATGATAACATTTAGTAAATTTGCATAAGTGTAACTCGGTAATAACCGATACAAAAATACAAAAAAGATTATGAAAACAAAAGAGGAAATTGTAGCAAACTGGCTTCCCCGCTACACAAAAAAGAAGAAGCTTGAATGATTTCGGAGAATACATCCTTCTGACCAATTTCAATAAATATGTGGAACTTTTTGCCGACAAATTCAATGTGCCGGTATTAGGACGTGATGCCAATATGACTTCGGCACATGCGGAAGGAATCACTATTATTAATTTTGGCATGGGAAGTCCTAATGCTGCCATCATTATGGATTTGCTAGGGGCCATCCAGCCTAAAAGCATGTTTGTTTTTAGGCAAATGTGGGGGCATAGATAGGAAAAATAAGTTGGGAGATCTGATTCTACCCATTGCAGCCATTCGTGGAGAAGGAACATCCAATGATTATTATCCGCCTGAGGTACCTGCGTTACCTGCATTTATGTTGCAGCGTGCCGTTTCGTCGGCTATTCGCGACCATGCTCGCGATTATTGGACTGGAACGGTATATACTACCAACCGCCGTATATGGGAGCATGATGAAGAGTTTAAAAAGTATCTCCTTAAAACGCGTGCCATGTGTGTGGATATGGAAACGGCTACGCTGTTTACTACTGGTTTTTACAATCATATTCCTACTGGAGCATTACTTTTGGTATCCGACCAGCCGATGATTCCTGAAGGGGTGAAGACGGAGAAAAGCGACAGTATTGTAACGCAGCAATATGTAGAGGAGCATGTGGAGATTGGTATTGCTTCATTACAGATGATTATTGAGGAAAAGAAAACGGTCAAGCACTTAAAATTTGACTGGTAATTTTACTGTGTATGGCAAAAGAAACAACATACGAAGAGATAGCCCGTGAGCTGAAAAACCGTATCTATAAGCCTGTTTATTATCTAATGGGTGAAGAGTCTTATTATATAGACCGGATATCTGAGTATATAGCACAAACGGTGTTAAATGAAAATGAAAAAGAATTCAATCAGACTATTGTTTATGGGGCTGATACAGATATCGCGACTGTTATCAATGCAGCCAAGCGTTATCCCATGATGTCCAAATATCAAGTTGTAATAGTAAAAGAGGCTCAAAATATAAAGAATATTGAAGAGCTTGTTTATTATCTCCAAAAACCTTTGGATTCTACAATTCTGGTGTTATGCCATAAACATGGTACATTGGATAGAAGAAAAAAATTGGCAGCTGAAATAGAGAAAGTAGGTGTCCTTTTCGAATCGAAAAAGATTAAGGATGCCCAGCTTCCTGGGTTTATATCTTCTTACTTGAAACGTAGATCAGTAGAAATAGAACCTAAGGCTTCAGAAATGATGGCGGAATTTGTTGGAGCAGATTTAAGCCGTATGGCTGGAGAGTTGGAAAAATTAATTATCACACTTCCAAGAGGACAAAGCGGATTACTCCAGAACAGATAGAACGTAACATTGGCATAAGCAAGGATTATAATAATTTTGAGCTTAGGAATGCTTTGGTGGCAAAGGATGTTTTCAAGGCTAATCAGATAATAAAATATTTTGAGGAGAATCCCAAAACAAATCCTTTGCAGATGACCTTGTCTGTGTTATTTAATTTCTTCTCTAATTTAATGCTTGCATATTATGCTCCTGATAAGTCAGAGCAGGGTATAGCCAATCAGCTGGGGCTTAAATCATCATGGCAGTCTAAAGACTATATGGTTGCTATGAGGAAATATAGCGGAGTAAAGGTAATGCAAATTATTGGTGAGATTCGTTACTGTGATGCAAAATCAAAAGGAGTGGGTAATCCATCTTTGGGAGATGGAGATTTGCTGCGCGAACTTGTATATAAAATTCTTCATTAATTAACAGGGTCAAGTAAGATTCCGATGTCCCGATGCTTTTATTTTTTAAGTGTCGGGATTCTTTTATCCTTTCTCTCAGCAGAAATTCTGTTGATGGCTCAATTGAGAATAATATTTTACATTCATGCTTCTGTTATTATCTCATTTAATGCTATAAGTTATGCTTTTGTTCTCTATTTTTCTAGATGATGAGAGATGGATGATGAGAAAAATAGTATTAACTCGCTTATTCCTAGATTGATAGAGCATTTTTCGCCTTCTTAGAATCGTGTATTTTAAAGAGAATGTCCGTTAGTACATGAATATGGTAGTATTTTGCCTTTTCGGAGTAAAATGAATAGAAGAATGGGGATGTGAAAGAATGCAGATGAAGTGAGCAAATAGCTACCATTTATTTTTGTAAGTTCCATACGCTATTTTAAAATTTTGAATCTATACTTTGTTCTCTTATCGTGCCTTCCATGATTCTCACTATCCATGAATTCCATAAAGCGAAGATGGGTTAAAACTTGGATGGGTTTTACCATGAAAAATACATTGACTTGTAAAATAGGAAAACAAAATATTCATAGGATCAAGTTGGATCATAAAACAGATGAAATTTACTGTTGGAAATAATTATAATTTAATTTTGTAACATTACACCTGTAAACCCTCTTAATATAGAAGGTTTTATAAGTTTTACAGATTTAGTAATGTGAATGTTACAAATATAAACAGGATGGTGGTCAAGAGTGAATATTACATATATAAATGTGTATGAATAATTATTTATCCCTTATTTTATTACAATAATATATTATAAACCAAAGTTTTACATCTTATTGATAAAGCTATTGATAACTTGTATGCATTTTATTTGCTTATATAGTCATGTTTGTTTGTAAATATATTGTTTTTTCTGTGAGTATATTATAGATAATCAGTATTTTATATACTTATAGTTAAAGTGGTAATTATGGTGTTTTTAGGAGTGGTTTACGTGTAAATCTTAATTTATTTCCAACGATACACCGTCTATTTACTTTTGTAATATATACATTTTTATATTGTAAATTTGCATTTATGAATTATATTAATTACTTTTGTATCTGTAAATTTTGCCTTATACTTTTGTAAATGAAGGAAAGAATCGCTCAAATAATCCAGAAAGAAGATATGACTGCAGCTCAATTTGCAGAGAAGATTGGAATTTCACCTTCCTCTCTTTCCCATATTCTTAGTGGCAGGAACAATCCTAGCCTAGAAGTCGTCATGAAAATACACAAGGCGTGTGACTATATCAGCTTAGACTGGTTACTCTATGGTGAAGGACAAATGGAAACGGATGTTGATTCAGACAATAACATTCATTATACGCCTTCTTTGTTTGACGAGAATTCATTATTTACGCCCGAACGTCCGGCTTCTCCGGAATATCGCAAGGAAAATGAGGTTAAAACACCGCTTTATTCTCCTAAAGAGATTGTGCGTGAGGAAATTAAGTATGTGGAAGTACCTGCCAAAAAAATCACTGAAATAAGAATATTCTTTGATAATGGGACTTATGAAACGTTCAAACCTGAAAATTAGGGTGGGAATCCACTAAAATGCCGGTTGGCAGAATAAGATTTGGGTAAATTCGTGTATCTTTGCATAGAAAACGAATTTACCCAATTTTATTTCATGAAAAAATATATTTTAGACCTTGTGGTTACACAGAACATCAAATTGCATGCCAATTATGTTCTGATAAAATTGACTCATGCCAACCCATTGCCCGAGATGCTGCCGGGCCAGTTTGCTGAGATACGTATAGACGGTTCCAATACTACTTTTCTCCGCCGTCCTATTTCTATTAATTATGTGGATAAAACAACCAATGAAGTTTGGTTCCTGGTGCAATTAGTTGGCGATGGCACTCGCAAACTAGCCACTGTGAAACAAGGAGATATTGTTAATGTGGTGATGCCTCTCGGCAATGGATTTACAATGCCTCGGAACGTGACAAAGGTAGCCGTTACTGGTTGGCGGTGGTGTGGGTACCGCCCCGATGTTGATGCTTGGTGCAGAGTTGGTAAAAATGGGATGCACGCCTGCTTTCCTGCTAGGCGCACGTTCATCCAAAGACCTGTTACAGTTGGAAAATTTTGAGAAATTAGGTGAGGTGTATACAACGACTGAAGATGGAAGTATGGGCGAGAAAGGTTATGTGACACAGCATAGCGTCTTGCATACAGACCGGTTTGATATGATATACACCTGTGGTCCAAAACCCATGATGGTTTCGGTAGCTAAATACGCCAAAGCTCATGGAATAGAATGTGAGGTTTCACTGGAAAATAGGATGGCTTGTGGTGTCGGTGCATGCTTATGCTGTGTGGAGAACACGGACGAAGGGCATTTGTGTGTTTGTAAAGAGGGTCCTGTATTTAATATAAAGAAACTATTATGGCAGATTTAAGCGTAAATATCGGCGATTTAAAGCTTTGTAACCCGGTTATGACAGCATCGGGTACCTTTGGATACGGAAAAGAGTTTGAGGATTTTGTAGACCTCGAAAAGATTGGTGGTATCATTGTAAAAGGGACTACCCTTCATCATCGTGAGGGTAATCCTTACCCACGCATGGCAGAAACCCCTATGGGGATGCTTAATGCGGTAGGGTTACAGAATAAAGGGGTGGATTATTTTGTTGAACATATCTATCCGCAGATAAGGGATATTCATACTAATATGATCGTTAATGTATCCGGATCTGCTGTAGAGGATTATGTGAAGACTGCCGAGATCATCAATGATCTGGATCATATTCCCGCTATAGAATTGAATATTTCATGCCCTAATGTAAAGCAGGGTGGTATGGCCTTCGGGGTCTCCGCATGCGGATGTTCCGAGGTTGTAAAAGCTGTACGTAATGTATATAAAAAGACGCTGATCGTAAAATTATCTCCCAATGTGACAGACATCACAGAAATAGCACGTGCGGCCGAGGCTTCCGGTGCGGACAGTGTATCTCTGATCAATACCCTGCTGGGGATGGCTGTCGATGCTGAAAAGCGTAGGCCTGTACTTTCCACTATTACCGGCGGCATGAGTGGTGCAGCGGTAAAACCAATTGCATTGCGTATGGTATGGCAAGTCGCTAAAGTAGTAAATATTCCTGTCATTGGACTAGGTATCATGGGATGGAAGGATGCTGTGGAGTTTATGCTAGCAGGTGCCACCGCAATACAGATAGGTACTGCCAACTTCATAGATCCAGCTATTACTGTCAAAGTTTCAGAAGGAATAAATGACTATTTGGAACGTCATGGATATACATCTGTAAAAGATATAATAGGCGCTTTGGAAGTCTGAAAATTTTATCTTTTAAATTATAGCCCTGCGAGAGTGTAGATGAATAAATTGAAGCATCTCTTGCAGGGCTTTTTTTATAACCTTCTCTAGATGGAATGAGTATGAAAATGGTTGCCGTTGCAACTTGTTATATGGGTATAAAATGATAACTTCAATTATTTTTTTTCGATGAAATGGCTTGTTTTTGAAAAAACGGAGTAGAAAAACACTTGAAAAAGCTTTATTAATATATAAGGGAAAGGAAGATGAACTTAGATTACACTTAAGGAGAGAACATCTTTTCGGATATGATATAAGCAAAAGAAAAGAGGTAAAAGCCCTATGACGAACATGGCTTTACCTCTTTATTATTTATATATATTTTTTATTTCAACAAATCGGGTCTTAGCCGCTGTGTCCTTTCTAATGACTGCTGAAGTTCCCATTCTTTAATCTTTGCCTCGTGTCCGGATAACAACACATCGGGAACTTGCCATCCTTTGTATTCTGCAGGACGAGTGTATACAGGAGCAGCTAACAGATTGTCTTGAAAAGAATCGGACAATGCCGATTGTTCGTCAGAAATGACCCCGGGGAATAATACGAACTACGGCATCGGCAATAACGGCGGCAGCCAACTCCCCACCTGTCAAAACATAATCACCGATACTGATTTCTTTCGTAATGAAATGTTCACGTATTCTATAGTCTATACCCTTAAAATGGCCACATAGAATAATTAAATTCTTTGCGAGTGAAAGTGAGTTGGCCATCGGCTGGTTAAACTGCTCTCCATCTGGAGATGTAAATATTATTTCGTCATACTCGCGTTCTGCTTTCAAAGCTGAGATGCATCGGTCTATCGGTTCAATCTTCATCACCATACCGGCAAATCCACCGAAGGGATAATCGTCTACTTTGCGATAACGGTCGTATGCATAATCACGCAGGTTATGTATATGCATTTCTGCAATTCCTTTTTTCTGCGCACGGCTCATGATAGAGCAGTTAAAGAAGCCTTCCAGCATCTCGGGTAAAACGGTAATGATGTCTATTCTCATATTCGGTTATTTTTTGCAAAAGTAGCAAATTCCTCTTTGTCGGAAGGTGTTTTTCATTCAAAAAATAGCTATTTTTGCGGGAAAACTACCTTTTATATATGACAGAAATAGAAAGAATAGACCAATTGCGCGAGGAGCTTCATCGACATAACTATAATTATTATGTATTGAATGCGCCTGAGATTACAGACCAGGAGTTTGACAAGCTGATGCGTGAACTTCAGGATCTGGAAGAAAAACATCCGGAACATAGAGATGAGAACTCGCCCAGTATGCGTGTGGGAAGTGATATAAACAAAAATTTCACGCAGGTGGTACATAAATATCCTATGCTTTCATTGGCTAACACCTATTCGGAAACGGAAGTAACCGAGTTTTATGACAGGGTAAAGAAGTCTCTGAACGAGGATTTTGAAATTTGTTGTGAAATGAAGTATGATGGAACTTCCATCTCTCTGACTTATGAGAACGGAAAACTGGTGCGCGCCGTGACGCGTGGCGATGGTGTGCAGGGAGATGATGTGACAGGCAATGTAAAGACCATCCGCAGTATCCCTTTGGTGCTGCATGGAAAGGGGTATCCTGAAACATTTGAAATTCGTGGGGAGATTTTGATGCCTTGGGTGGTGTTTGAGGAATTGAACAAAGAACGGGAAGCTCGCGAAGAACCGTTGTTTGCCAATCCCCGCAACGCGGCTTCGGGAACATTGAAGTTGCAGAATTCTGCTATTGTGGCATCTCGCAAGCTGGATGCCTACCTTTATTATTTACTTGGAGATAATTTGCCGTGCGACGGTCATTATGAAAATCTGAAAGAAGCTGAGAAATGGGGATTTAAAATTTCCGATCTCACTCGCAAATGCAAAACATTGCAGGAAGTTTTTGATTTTATCAAATACTGGGATGTGGAGCGTAAGAATCTGCCTGTAGCTACGGATGGAATAGTATTGAAAGTGAATTCTTTGCGACAGCAGCGTAATTTGGGTTTTACGGCAAAATCACCCCGATGGGCCATTGCATACAAGTTTCAAGCCGAACAGGCACTTACCCGCTTGAACAAGGTGACCTATCAAGTGGGGAGAACAGGTGCTGTGACTCCGGTGGCCAATCTGGATCCTATACAGTTGTCCGGAACCGTGGTAAAGCGTGCTTCGCTCCATAATGCCGACATCATAGAAGGGTTGGATTTGCATATTGGTGATATGGTATATGTAGAAAAAGGCGGTGAGATTATTCCAAAGATTGTAGGTGTGGACAAAGACGCCCGTATTATGATAGGTGACAAAGTAAAGTTTATTACTCATTGTCCCGAGTGTGGCAGTAAATTGGTACGCTATGAAGGTGAAGCTGCTTATTATTGTACCAATGATGCCGCTTGCCCCCCACAGATCAAGGGAAAAATAGAACATTTTATCAGCCGTAGAGCTATGAATATTGATGGTCTCGGTCCGGAAACGGTAGATCAGTTTTACCAGGAAGGATTGATACGTGATGTTGCCGATCTGTATACTTTAAAAACATCGGATATCATCAACCTAGAACGTATGGGAGAAAAATCTGCCGAGAATATAATAAAAGGTATAGAGCAGTCCAAAGAAGTGCCGTTCGAAAGGGTACTCTTTGCATTGGGCATCCGTTTTGTGGGTGAAACTGTGGCGAAGAAGGTGGCAAAATCCTTTAAGTCGATGGATGCTTTGGCAGACGCGAGTTTGGATAATTTGATTCATGTCGATGAAATCGGAGAAAAAATAGCGCAGAGTATCTTGTTGTATTTTGCTAATCCGAAGAATCGTGACATTATAGAGCGTCTTCGTGTGGCGGGTGTGAGACTGGAAGCCGATGAGGAGGATACTTCGGAACACACTGACAAACTGGCAGGGAAATCTATCGTGATCAGTGGGGTTTTCGCCCATCATTCGCGTGACGAATATAAGGAGTTAATTGAAAAGCATGGCGGTAAGAATGTGGGAAGTATTTCGTCCAAGACCAGCTTTATTCTGGCAGGTGACAATATGGGGCCCAGTAAACTGGAGAAAGCGCAGAAACTGGGTGTGACCATTGTGAGCGAAGAGGAGTTTCTGCAAATGATAGAGTGACTTTTTAGCGAGTATAAAGTAAAAATAGTGTGATTTTTATCGCTAAAATAGAAATATTCGTACTTTTGTAGGCTATTAAATAAGAATTTATAATTCATTTATGATACAGACAAGATTAAAAGGCATGGGAGTAGCGTTGATTACTCCTTTCAAGGAAGATGATAGCGTTGATTATGATGCGTTACTTCGTCTGGTTGATTACCAGCTTCAAAATGGAACAGACTTTTTATGCGTGTTGGGAACCACGGCTGAAACCCCGACTTTGACTAAAGAAGAAAAAGACAAGATAAAACGTTTGATAATCGAAAGAGTGAATGGACGTATTCCTATTCTGCTGGGGGTTAGCAGTAACTGTACCCGTGCTGTTGTGGAAACGCTGAAAAATGATGATATGACAGGAGTTGATGCCGTGCTTGTTGCTGTACCTTATTATAACAAACCTTCTCAGGAAGGTATTTACCAACACTATAAAGCGATTGCTGAAGCAACGGATCTTCCTGTGGTTCTTTATAATGTGCCGGGACGTACTGGTGTGAACATGACTGCTGAGACCACCTTGCGTTTGGCACGTGATTTCAAGAATATTATCGCTATCAAGGAGGCATCGGGTAATATTACTCAGATGGATGATATCATCAAGAATAAACCGGCTAATTTTGATGTGATTTCGGGTGATGATGGTATTACATTTCCTTTGATTACTTTGGGTGCTGTAGGGGTTATTTCGGTTATCGGTAATGCATTTCCGCGTGAATTCAGCCGTATGACCCGTTTGGCATTACAGGGTGATTTTGCAAATGCATTGACTATTCATCATAAGTTTACGGAATTATTCAGCCTGTTGTTCGTAGATGGTAACCCTGCTGGGGTGAAGGCTATGTTGAATGTAATGGGGCTGATTGAAAACAAATTGCGTTTGCCGCTTGTACCGACTCGTATCACAACATTTGAAAAGATGCGTGCTATTTTGAATGAATTGAAAATAAAATGCTGATAAAGGAATCTTTTTAATTAGATAAGACTGGTGCTTCTCATATAAAAAACACCAGTCTTTTTTTATGCCTACCTGTTCATTCTTTGATATATATGTTATACCTGTAAGATTCTATATCTTTCACGCATAACATTACTAATCTTTCACCTGATACATTAGTAACATGTTACCCGACACGTTACTAACCTGTCGGTCTGTATGTTAGTAACCTTTGAAACGTCTTGTCTTTAAAAAAACAAGTGCTTGTTTTAACTAACTAATTCCCCCAAGTTTGAAAATTGAGCCTCCGTTTTCAAACTGAGCCATCCTAATTCTGGACTGACTCAAGAAAATACAAAAAAGACTATCTTTTCAGATAGTCTTTTTTGTGATCGCGACAGGATTCAAACCTGTAACCGGCTGATCCGTAGTCAGCTACTCTATTCAGTTGAGCTACGCGACCGTTGTTTAATATTTTAGTAGTGACCGCGACAGGATTCAAACCTGTAACCGGCTGATCCGTAGTCAGCTACTCTATTCAGTTGAGCTACGCGGCCATTGTAAAACTAATCGAACTTTTTGGTAGTGACCGCGACAGGATTCAAACCTGTAACCGGCTGATCCGTAGTCAGCTACTCTATTCAGTTGAGCTACGCGGCCATTGTTTAATATTTTTAGTAGTGCCATTGTAAAATCCGTAATCGAAGCTTTTTGGTAGTGACCGCGACAGGATTCAAACCTGTAACCGGCTGATCCGTAGTCAGCTACTCTATTCAGTTGAGCTACGCGGCCATTGTTTATTGTTCTTTCGTTTTAACGGGTGCAAAGATACGGACTTTTTTTGAAAATGCAAGCGTTTTACTAAACTTTTTTCTAAAAATTATTCGACGAAACGGGAATTAAACAGCTGCCAGCCTAGTGTTAAACCTACATTCCAATCGTTAGACGGTGAGCTATAGTGATTTACATAGGCACTGATAGAACCGAACGATAATTGAAAGACTAATGAAATTTCTCCAAGATATTCGAATTTTGTGAAAGCTTTCCCGTAATATGCTTGTCCATATTCATCTTTCTTGATAGGAAAGATGGGTATAAATCCATAAAATTCTCCGCGTAATTGAAAAGACTCGCTTAACTGGTAGATGGGCATGGCGCCGACTCCGGCATATTGATTAGCACGGAAAGCCTCATTATAGGTTACTTTGCTATGGGCTGTCGGAGTGAATTCTCCTGCCTGCATTAATGTAGCCGTATAATTGTTGGAGAAATTTCGGGATGAGTAATATGCCTCCAGATACGCTCCCAAAGTAAACTTAGGGCTTACCTTATGGTATGTTTCGTTCTGATATGAAACTTGAAGCCAGGATTGTACTTTTTTATAAGGCTCCGGTGTGCCTTTAGTCACTTTGGATACACCTGATCTGAAATGTTCTGTGCCGGTGAAAATTTGTGCAGCCATTTTTTCACGACTTCCTTGTGTGGCAAATTGGCGGGCATTCAAGGTACTTCCTTCCAATACGATAGAGCCTCCGAAGATAGAATAAGTGCTTTCATCATGTTTTGTCTCGCTGAAGTCGATGATATTGGTTTGGAAGTACCTGTCCTCCATACGGGCTATACCCACACCGAATTCAGCTTTTTTACGGCTTAGAAACGGTAATGACACCTTCAATTTTACAAACTCTTCCCTTTTCTTGTTGAAAGCCGGATTGTCTTTGTTGGAAAAGAATTTGGCTTCTTTGAAATAATCGAAGGTAGAGATCGAGGCTATGAATTTATAAGATGTAGGCAGTTTGGTTGGAAAATCGATTCGTGCTGCAAGTTGTACATTATTGTAGACCCGGCCTAACTGTCCGTCAAAATTAAATTCTTTTGAATAATAGTTCAAGTTTTGATAAGAAGCACCAAAATAGACTTGATTGGAGCCACTGGAAGACACGTTTCCACCGACACGAACGGAGAGATTGGCCTCCATTTTGACCTGAAGATTCAAGTCGTAGGTTTGGTCTTTCTCATTATAAACGGCATGAGGAATGATTTCGGATATAATATTATCGGACAACAAACGGAAATATGCTCGTTTGACATCCTCCATAGTGAAAACATCGGAGTCGTTTTCATGAAACTCTTTTTGTATATATTGCTTTTGCTGTTCATTGGCACCGGTTATATTAACTCTTTTGAAACGGAAATCCGGTAAATTGCTCTTATAGGCCAGTCGTTTAACTTTCACTTGTTCGGGGGTGATTCTTCGATGAATTCGGCTTTTTATGGAGTCCATCATTTCTATGGCACGTTTATAACCAATGTCATGCAACTCGTCAAAGCGCTGGAAGTCCATTAAATTGACATCATCATATTTAAAAGTCATGAGGATGCCGAGGGAATCGGGTAAAGAGTAATCTGTCTTTTGCATAATCATATTTTCCAGTTGCCCCATAATGTCACCTTCCTTGGGTTTGCCCGGATTGGCGGATACGGCACTTCCTATAATGATATCTGGATGGAAGGTATCACGCATTACATTCACTGGAAAATTATTGTAAATGCCACCGTCGTATGCCAGTATCGAGTCTATTTCGATAGGCTTGAACATGGCAGGAAAACTCATGGAGGCACGTACGGCATCTCCCAGATCTCCTTTTTTCAATATCAGTGGTCTTGTTGTACACATCCGAAGCTATACAGCGGAAGGGAATATACAGGCTGTCAAAATTGGCCTTGCTTGCAGCTGTTGCCTGACCGAATAATTGCAGAAATACAATATTCATCTGAATGGGATCTACAATGCTGGTAGGCAAAAACTGAGGTTTGACATTCTTCAGCGAGTCTTTTAAGGAGATACGGATGTTGATAAATTCGGGTGTTGGAGGATTTTTCTTGAAATAATAGATGTATTTCTCTTCCACATTACCTGAATACCAGCGTTTGAAGTCATCGGATTTGAGTAAAGCCTCCATTTCATCGGGAGAATAGCCCATGGCATAAAGTGAACCGACAATGGCTCCCATGGATGTGCCTGCAATATAATCTATGGGGATACCGTTTTCTTCTAATGCGCGGATAATGCCGATATGGGTTAGGCCTTTGGCACCTCCTCCGCTCAGTACCAGTCCCACTTTCTGTGCATGGATGGGAGGAAGTAGTAAAAAGAGAAGAAAAAGTATATATAGATAATGTTTCATGGATGTCGAATCTTTGTATGTGTCGCTCCAAATATAGAAAGAAATCTTCGTTTCCAATCGTTTTTTAGAATAAAAAAGCGCCGGAAATGAACTTCCCGACGCTTTTGATAGCAAAATGTGATAGATTTGTTAAATCAGTTCGATACTGCGTTTTACAAAGTTTGTCAAAGCTTCACCTTTCAACATGTTGTTTTGTAACAGAGCAAGGTCAATCAATTGGCGGATTACTTTGTTACCACCTGCGTATTCACCTAAAACAGCTTCTTTCTTGGTCTTTTCATCGGCCAACTTTTTCTCAACATTACTTAATTCATCTTTTTCTGCTTGAGGTATTTCATCAGCTTTTTTACCTTCCTGTGCTTTGTGAAGTTCGTCGTGACGTTTATTCAGACTGGTCATTTCAGCTTCAATAGGTTCAAGAGCAGCTTTGCAAGAGTTGTCCGCATCATTCAAAACTTGTTTCACCAGTTTGTGGTCGACATTCAGAACCAAGTTAAACATATCCGGCATTTCTCCATAGAAACTCATACCTGCCTGGATATTGGCCATTTCTTTCATACGGCGCATATATTCACTTTGGGTAATCATGATAGGAGTTCCTGTCTCGCCTAAAGATTGTGTTTCCACATTGAACTCCACTTTCTTCATCTGTGGTAACTGACTGCGGAATACGGAAGATAGAATATCGCGTTGGTCAACTTCCAAACTGGCATCTTTGCGCTCTTCTTTAGCAATCAGGTGGTCAATTACATCACTGTCCACACGGGTGAAGCGGCTCTTTTCAAATTTCTGCTCGAGCATACTTACCATGGCTACATCCAGCTGACCATCCATTAACAATACGTTGTAGCCTTTGTTTTTGGCCGCATCAATGTAGCTGTATTGTTCGTCTGCATGGGTAGCATACAGATAAATCAAGTTGCCGTCCTTATCTGTTTGGTTATCTTTGATCAAGCTTTGGTATTCTTCGTAAGTGTAATATTTGTCATCTGTGTCTTTCAGCAGAGCAAATTTATTAGCCTTTTCGTAGAAATCTTCTTGAGTCAACATGCCGTAGTTGATGAAAATCTTCAAATCATCCCATTTCTCCTCGAATTCTTTGCGGTCATTCTTAAAAATGGCTTGCAGGCGGTCTGATACTTTCTTAGAAATATAAGTGGAGATTTTCTTCACGTTGGAATCGCTCTGCAAGTAAGAACGGGATACGTTCAACGGGATATCCGGTGAGTCAATCACTCCGTGTAACAGGGTCAGGAAGTCTGGAACAATACCTTCTACCGAGTCGGTGACATAGACCTGGTTGCAGTAAAGTTGGATTTTGTTTTTTTGTAATTCAATGTTGCTCTTCACTTTCGGGAAGTACAGAATACCTGTCAGATTGAACGGATAATCCACATTCAGGTGGATCCAGAACAGAGGTTCGTCTGCCATAGGATATAACTCCCGATAGAATTTCTTATAATCTTCGTCTTTCAGCTCTACCGGTTTGCGTGTCCATAAAGGATAGGTTTCGTTGATTACGTTGTCTTCGTTTGTTTCAACCTGCTTTCCATCTTTCCATTCTTTCTTTTTGCCGAATGCAATGGGGATAGGAAGGAAGCGGCAATATTTAGTCAGCAATGAAGAAATACGTGTTTCTTCCAGAAATTCCTTGCAGTCATCATCTATATAAAGGATAATATCCGATCCGCGGCTTTCTTTTTCAACGTTTTCGATAGTGAACTCAGGGCTTCCGTCGCAAGTCCATTTCACAGCTTGTGCTCCTTCTTGGTGGGATTTTGTGATGATTTCCACTTTTTTGGCTACCATGAAGGCAGAATAGAAACCCAGACCAAAGTGTCCGATGATGGCATTGGCATCATCTTTATATTTTTCAAGGAAGTCGTTAGCACCTGAAAAAGCTATCTGATTGATATATTTGTCGATCTCTTCGGCTGTAAGTCCGATACCCCGGTCGGAAATGGTGATGGTATCTTTTCCTAAGCTTACTTTAATGGTAAGATCTCCCATCTCTCCTTTGAATTCACCTTTAGATGCAAGGGTTTTCAGCTTCTGTGTGGCATCTACTGCATTAGAAACTAATTCACGGAGGAATATTTCATGATCACTGTATAAGAACTTTTTAATGATGGGGAAAATGTTCTCAGTGGTTACCCCAATATTTCCTTTTTGCATACTATTTATGGTTTTAAGTTATTATGTTATATATACGTTTGAATCGTCTTTTTGTTGGATGATGGGCAAAAAAAATGCCAGATACAGTGATATCTGACATTTTGTCTGTTATTTTTTGAATAACTTTGGACTCTTTACTTTTTTTTCCACAGTCATGACAATGAGGTCTTTTTCTTTGTCATAGCTTACCTTGATCGTGTCACCAGCTGCCATTTCTGATCCAAGTATCAGCTCGGAGATGCCATCCTCCAAGTTGTTTTGGATGGCACGTTTCAATGGGCGTGCTCCAAACTGTACATCGTAACCTTTGGTGGCTACAAACTTTTTGGCATCTTCGTCAATAACAAGCTTGTAACCAATGTTTTTCACACGACTGTAAAGGCCCTTAAGTTCAATATCAATAATCCGGGTCAGTGCATCCAGATCGAGTTGGTCGAAAGTTATTATTTCGTCCAAACGATTGATGAATTCGGGCGCAAAAGACTTATTCAAAGCTTTTGTAATCACGCTGCGCGAGTATTCTTTGTCATCAGTACGGACCTGGGCGGCAAATCCGATTCCTTTTCCGAATTCTTTCAGTTGGCGGGTTCCAATATTAGATGTCATGATGACTATGGTATTTTTAAAGTCTACAGTTCTGCCATAACTGTCAGTCAACCGACCTTCATCCATCACTTGCAACAATATGTTGAATACATCGGGATGCGCTTTTTCAATTTCATCCAATAAAACGATAGAGTAGGGTTTACGCCTTACTTTCTCCGTCAGCTGCCCACCTTCTTCATAACCTACGTATCCGGGAGGTGCTCCTACCAGACGGGATACGGTGAATTTTTCCATATATTCACTCATGTCAATGCGGATAAGTGCATCTGCTGAACCGAACATTAGTTTCGCTAACTCCTTGGCCAAATGAGTCTTGCCGACACCTGTCGGACCTAGAAACATGAATGTACCAATCGGCTTATTAGGATCTTTCAGGCCTACACGGCTTCTTTGAATAGCTTTTACCAGTGTGGCGATTGCTTTGTCCTGACCGATAACTTTAGAAAGCAGATCGTCTTTCATTCCTAATAATTTCATTCCTTCAGCCTGTGCCATTCTTTGTACAGGTACGCCTGACATCATGGAAACGACTTCAGCTATTTGTTCGTCATCTACCGTTTCCCGGTTTTCCTTCAGACTTTTTTCCCATTCTTCCTTCAGGGTATCAAGCTGATTCGTATATTCTTTCTCTTTGTCACGATAACTGGCGGCCAGTTCGAAATTCTGTAGCCTGACAGCTTCATTTTTAAGAGATTTCATCTCATCAATCAGTTTTTCCTGTTCTTCTATTTCTTTAGGAGCAGTGATATTAGTAAGATGTACGCGCGAGCCGGCTTCATCTAAAGCATCTATCGCTTTATCGGGGAAGTTACGGTCTGTGATATATCGGTCTGTTAGTTTCACACAAGCTTCAAGGGCTGCATCTGTATAGTTCACATTATGATGATCCTCGTATTTATCCTTGATATTTTTCAATATCTGAAGTGTCTCTTCTGCAGTTGTTGGTTCTACAATAACCTTTTGGAACCGACGTTCCAATGCACCGTCTTTTTCAATGTTTTGGCGGTATTCGTCCAACGTCGTCGCTCCGATGCATTGAATCTCGCCTCTGGCCAATGCGGGTTTCAACATATTGGCTGCATCCATTGAGCCCGCTGCAGAACCTGCTCCCACAATAGTGTGGATTTCATCGATGAAAAGAATGATGTTAGGATTCTTCTTCAACTCGTTTAAGATAGAACGAATACGTTCCTCGAATTGTCCACGATATTTAGTGCCTGCGACAACGGCAGTCATATCAAGAGCTATCACTCGTTTGTCAAATAAGATACGTGATACTTTCTTTTCCACAATCCGTAATGCAAGTCCCTCAACAATGGCAGATTTGCCGACTCCCGGTTCGCCAATCAAAATAGGGTTGTTTTTCTTGCGACGGCTCAATATTTGTGCCAGTCGCTCTATTTCCTTCACCCGGCCAACTACAGGATCTAGTTTTCCTTCTTCGGCAGCTTTTGTCATGTCTGTGCCGAAATTGTCGAGTACAGGAGTGTCATTAGCCGGCTTTTTTTGTGCCGGGCGTGCCTGCTGTTGTGCTGCATTTGATTTATTGCCACTTGGACTCTGACGTATATCTTCGTCTTCATCCTCGTCCTCACTGAACCCCAGACCTGCATGGGTGTCTGGTTGTAAAGTGAGTTTGATTTTTTCGTATGTTACGCCATTGCTTTCCAAGACGTGGAAAGCTGCATTATCCTTGACCTTCATAATTGCTAACAAAATATGTTCAGAGTCAGCCGCAATGTTTCTCAATAACTTAGCCTCTAGAATACATAGCTTTAACACTTTGGATGCTTTGTCATTAAAGCTAATATTCTCGTCATAGGTGGTGTCATTTTCTGCATTGTTTTTCACAATGGCCTCCAACTGATTTTTTATGTCCTGTAAGTTTATTTGCAAATTAAACAAAATCTCGATAGCTTTTCCTTCACCTTCACGTATCAGTCCCAACAACAAGTGTTCGGGACCAATATAGCTATTTCGCAGCCTGTTGGCTTCTTCCTTGCTATACATGATGATATCGGACACTCTTTGTGTAAATTGATTGTTCATAAATTTATCGTCCTCCTAAAGTATAGTATTTATTTCCCAGTGTGCAAAGATACACATAATAACAATGCATACCATTGTTTTCTTATTTATATTAGCATAACAAAATGTATGCCAAGCTTTGACAGGCTAAATGGATTAAACAAAAATAAGGGTTATAGCGAACTATTCACAAAGTAAATGAGAAGTGGGAGTGATAATCACTATATACTATAAAATAAGGTATAGGGATACTTTTTACTTATATAAGTAAAAAAAACATTTAATGGACTTAACTTTTTTTTATGGGTTTTGTTTCGTATGTCGTATAAATAAAAAGTAGTACTTTAGCGTGGTTTTTTTGGTAAACCAAAAAAGATGTATAATTAATATTTGTTTAAATGCTAGAACAAGACAGAATTATAAAGATTAACATCGAAGAGAGAAATGAAGTCGTCGTACATTGATTACTCAATGTCAGTAATTGTTGCGCGCGCCCTCCCGGATGTTCGCGATGGCTTTAAACCGGTTCATAGACGTATCTTATATGGTATGATTGAACTGGGAAATACCTCCGATAAAGCTTATAAGAAATCAGCAAGAATTGTAGGTGAAGTTTTGGGTAAATATCACCCGCATGGTGACTCTTCCGTGTATGGAGCTTTGGTCAGAATGGCTCAGGATTGGGCTATGAGATATCCGTTGGTAGATGGTCAGGGTAACTTCGGCTCTGTTGATGGTGACAGCCCTGCTGCCATGCGTTATACGGAAGCAAGATTAAAGAAAATAGGTGAAGAGATGATGCAGGATCTTTATAAGGAAACTGTTGATTTTCAGAATAATTTTGATGACACGTTACAGGAACCGACTGTCATGCCAACACGGATTCCTAACTTGTTGGTAAATGGAGCATCCGGTATTGCTGTAGGTATGGCAACCAATATGCCTACCCATAATCTTTCTGAAGTAATCGATGCATGTATTGCTTACATTGACAATAATGATATTGATATTGAAGGGCTTATGCAATATGTAAGCACCGGATTTCCCTACAGGTGGATATATATATGGTATAAGCGGGGTACGCGATGCTTACGAAACCGGACGTGGTAGAGTAGTGATGCGTGCTAAGGCTGAGATAGAAACTCATACTACACATGACAAGATCATAGTTAATGAAATTCCTTATAATGTAAATAAGAAGGAATTGATTGAAAATATCGCATCTTTAGTCAATGACAAGAAGATTGATGGTATTTCGTATGTAAATGATGAATCCGACCGTGAAGGTATGCGTATTGTTATTGATGTTAAACGTGATGCAAATGCTAGTGTGGTGCTGAACAAATTGTTCAAAATGACAGCTCTGCAAACTTCATTTGGAGTAAATAATATCGCTCTGGTCCATGGTCGCCCCAAAATGTTGAATCTGAAAGATTTAATCAGATATTTTGTAGAACATCGTCATGATGTGGTAATTCGTCGTACTCAGTATGATTTACGGAAGGCACAGGAGCGTGCTCATATTCTTGAAGGATTGATTATAGCTTCTGATAATATTGATGAAGTGATCCGTATTATTCGTGCTGCAAAAACCCCTAATGATGCCATAGCAGGGTTAATAGAGCGTTTTAATCTGAGTGAAATTCAGGCACGTGCTATTGTAGAAATGCGTTTGCGCCAATTAACAGGTTTGATGCAAGATCAGCTTCACGCAGAATATGAAGAGGTGATGAAACAGATTGCTTATTATGAAGAAATTCTTTCAAATGATGAACTTTGTAAAAAAGTAATCAAAGATGAGTTAGTAGAGGTAAAAGAGAAGTATGGGGACGCGCGTCGGTCTGAAATAGTTTATTCTTCAGAAGAATTTAATCCGGAAGATTTTTATGCTGATGATCAGATGGTTATCACGATATCTCATATGGGATATATCAAACGTACTCCTTTATCAGAATTCCGTGCCCAAAATAGGGGTGGAGTTGGATCAAAAGGAAGTGAAACCCGTGATGAAGACTTTGTAGAGCATATTTATCCGGCTACAATGCACAATACTATGATGTTCTTCACTCAGAAAGGTAAGTGCTATTGGTTGAAAGTTTACGAAATTCCCGAAGGAACTAAAAATGCTAAAGGACGCGCTATTCAGAATTTGCTGAATATTGATTCCGATGACGTGGTTACAGCATATCTACGTGTGAAAAACCTTAATGATACCGAGTTCATTAACAGCCATTATGTGCTGTTCTGTACAAAGAATGGCGTCATTAAAAAGACTTTGTTGGAACAATACTCACGGCCTCGCCAGAATGGTGTTAATGCGATAACTATTCGTGAGGATGATAAAGTGATTGAAGTTCGTATGACTAACGGTGATAATGAAATCATTATTGCTAACCGTAACGGGCGTGCAATTCGCTTTCACGAAAGTGCGGTTCGTGTTATGGGACGTACGGCTACAGGGGTGCGTGGTATGACTTTGGATGAAGATGGTGGCGATGAAGTTATCGGTATGATTTGTATAAAAGATCCTGAAGCTGAATCAATTATGGTAGTTTCTGAACAAGGATACGGTAAACGTTCTGATATCGAAGATTATCGTAAGACCAATCGTGGCGGTAAGGGTGTAAAAACGTTGAATATTACAGATAAAACGGGTAAATTGGTAGCTATCAAGTCTGTTACAGATGAGAATGACTTGATGATTATTAATAAATCTGGTATTACAATTCGTTTAAAAGTCGCTGAAGTCCGCATCATGGGACGTGCAACACAAGGTGTGCGATTGATAAATTTGGAGAAACGTAATGACCAAATAGGCTCTGTATGTAAGGTGACATCTGAAGAAGAGGTTACAGATGAAAATTCAAATACAGATCTTGAAAATATAACTGAAGGAGAGAGTGGTGGTACTACTAATTCTGATACTAATTCACAGATTTAACTGCCGAAGCAAATAGTGAAGAATAAAATAAATTGTATTATTAAATCCACAAAATCATGAGAAAAGTATTATTTACAGTGGCTTTATTGTTAACAGCTTGCTTTGTGTCTGCACAAGTAAGTGTTGTTAAGGAGGCTAAATCCTTGAAAAGCAAACCTGAAGAAGCTGCAAAAGCTATCGAACCGGCTTTAACTAATCCTGAAACCGCTAATGATCCGGAAACATGGAAATTAGCTGGAGATTTTCAGAAAGCAATTTATGATGAAGAAAACATGAAACTTTATTTACCCGGAGGTCAGGCAGATACAACTAAGCTTTATAACAGCTTAGCTAAGATGTATGACTTCTACTTGAAATGCGATGAAATAGAGCAGGCTAAAGTCCAAAGTGGTGAGTTAAAGAAACCCAAATTCAGAAAGAAGAATGCAGATGCTTTGAAGACTTTGCGTTTAAACCTAGTTAATGGTGGTGGTGATGCTTACAATAAAGGAGATTATGCTGATGCTCTAAAATATTTTGGATTATTTGTTGATGTAGTAAACGAGCCTATGTTTGCTGATGATGATGAGTTGAAGGCTGACACTTTGAATGCATTATATGCTTGTTATGCAACTTTAGCTGCTAATATGCTGAAAGACAATCAAGCTGTCATCAAATATGGCAATATAGGTAAGAATCATAAAGAAGAAGGTTATAGAGCATTAATGTGCTTGGCTGAAACATATGGTCAGAAAGAAGGTGGTGATTCTGCAAAATGGCTTGAAGTAATCAAAGAAGGTACTGAATCGTTTCCTAAGCAAGAATACTTTGTTGGTAATATTATGGATTATTATATTCAAAAAGGTATGGTTGATGAGGGTTTGGCTCAAATTAATAAATTGCTTGCTACGAGTGAAACTCCGTACTATCTTTATGTAAAAGGTATCTTATTGTATGAGAAAAAGCAGTATGATGATGCAGTTGCTATATTTAATAAAATTATTTCAAACAACGGAGATTTAGTTGCTGAAGCATATTCAAAGATTGGTGATTGTTATTTTTTCCCAGCCCAGATTATTGTTGAGGAAAATGCAAAGTTAGCTATTGATGATCCCAAATACAATGAAAACGAAAATAAGATTAAAGAGTTGTATGAGAAAGCTAAACCATATTATGAGAAGGCAAAAGAATTAAAGCCTGATAATAAAGCTTTGTGGGGAAATTATTTGCTAAATATTTATTGGAAGTTAAATAGAGCTGAGTATGATTCTTTGGAAAAAGAATTAGGATATTAATACGATCTTTCTATTTATTTATGCACAAAGCTCGGACTTTTCCAGTCTGGGCTTTGTTATTATCTAAAGTTTATGTATCTTTAGATAATAGTTTTTTGCGTTATGGCAAAATTTATTTTCGTTTTTATTAATCAACCAAAATCCCTTTTTCAAGTCTATTTACGAGAGTTATTTCTGATATATAATTAGTATTATGTTTAATTAAATACTAAGTGAACATTAATATGTTGAAGGGTAACACATTGTGATTTGCTTGTGCTACCCTTCTTGATTCTTTATTTTATTACTAATATAGGTGTATTAGCATGAAATATCATTTTTCTTGCTATGCTAGGATTAAACAATCTAGCAAATATGTTTCGTTTATAATTTGTGATGCAAATCACGTCTATATTTTCTTCTTTTACATAGTTGTCCAAATTGCTCAGTATGTTATCTTCTTTCACTACATTATAATATAGTTCCAATTTAGAGTATTGTTTTTGAAAGTAATCTTTAATACCTGCTAGTTTTATTTCATTCCATGCATCGTTATCTGTACTTAAATGAATGAAGGAAACAGCAAAATGAAACGATTTAAAAGCATTTATCAAGGAGTCAAAAGCTATTAGATCCCTTTGGTCAAAATTGGTCACAAAAGCTACTTTTTTTATATCATTGAATGTTTTTAGTGGTGTATGTTCTGGAATAGCATATACAAAAGGATTTGCTTCTTTCTATAACTTCAGCTGTAACGCTACCAATCAAGTCTATATCTTTTTGGCTTCTCCCTCTTGTTCCCATTATAATTATCTGAGGATTATATTCTTTAGCATATCGTAAGATTTCTTCTTCGGGAATACCATCACGCAAAATACAAGTATATTTTATATTAGGAAACTCTCCCGACTCAACTTTCTTTTTGATTGTATCAGAAAGTTTATTCAACTCGTTGTGCACTGTTTCTATCATACTTTTTACAGATTCTTCTCTTTCGATCTGAAAATTGAAATTATCAGTTCCATAAGGAATTGTAGGCACATAAATAGGACTGAAATAAGCATGTAGAAGCACAACTTCTGAATTAATAGCATTAGCAAAAGAAAAACCAAATTGGCAGGCTTTAAGAGAATAGTTTGAAAAGTCTATCGGGATAAGTACTTTTCTTTTTTCTTTATTTCTTTCTGAGCTGCTCTCCTTACCTTTGATTATATCTTCTGAAAGCCATGCAGAACTTTCTATAATCTGCAAAGCATGAGGCAGGTCGCTTTCTTTAATTCTTAGCCTTACTCCAGAAGATATGACAGGTTGAATAAGATTCACATTGTGAATGTACGCTTCAATTCCTTCATTCTCAAGTACATTCTTTAAAATCTGTGCTTTAGCATAAGTGAGGATTGCTAAGGTTACCAATTTATCTTCCATAATTCTATATTTTAAGTGATTTTCAGGTTAAACAAAAAATCCCAATTGAATGTTGCATTCAACCGGGATTTTATATTACGCTTCTTGCGTTACTTTTTTTCTTCAGTTTCTCTCAATATTTGAAGGGCTTTTTCAAGAACTGTTGTATCATCTAGCATTACTAGTCCCCCATCTGGTCCCGGTTCCAAATGAATTCCAACACTTTTACCATTCTTGAAATTGTGTCCACCAAAAAGTTACGTACAGTTTCTACGGTCATATTGAGTTCATCTGCGATTCTGTGCATACTCCCACTAGGTAATGAATCTTTGATTCTGCGCAGTTCATTAAATGTTATTGTTCTCATGATGTATTAAAGTTAGTTATAAAAGTGAGTACTTAAATCATGGTATAAACTTAATCAAAAAAAAAATGCATAAAACAAATCTTTTTTGTTGCTATTTTTTTTGACTATATGTAAATTTATAATGGTTAATTTGCTGATTATAGATTGAGTGTATGAGTCACAATCATACCTGCTATAATAATGAAGAAATAAGTAGAAATGAGAATTATGTAGAATAAATTAATATCACTAATCAAATAACCGCTGGCAGTGTATTGATTAGAAATGCAACGTGGTTTATAAAAGATATTTTTTTTGAATAAATTTATAAAGGAGATAAATCAAATATCCTATGAAACAACCTTCTATAGCACCAAAAAAGAATATCTCCCGGATAATGCACTCCCTAAGTAGATTCTAGAATAGGAATTGAGTACGGCCCAAAAAGAAGCATAAAAAGTAAAGAGATTTCCTTTTTAATTAGTAAAGATAAAAAGACAGAAATAGCAAATGTGTTGGCAGCATGACTGGATATGAAGCCAAATCGTCCTCCTCTATATCCGTTTACAATATCAACCATATACATAATATTGGGGTCTTGTGTTGGACGGAAACGTGCGAAAAACGGTTTGCACAAACCAGAAGCTATTTGATCTGCTAAAGTTATGACTAAGGCAATCATAACGATAGTCAATAATGCTTCTTGAATTTTGTTATTTTTAATTATGATATATAACAGCATAGCAGCTACAGGTACCCATACAATTGTACTGGTAGCTACCCACATGAATCCGTCCCAAAATAAGGATTGGCTTCCGTTCAAATTCAGTAGTAATTCTTTATCTGCTGCTATGTACTGTTGTATATCCATTGATTATGTTTTAAATGATTTCAATAACATTGGTAGGTACCCATCCCACATTACCGTCTTCCAGTTTAATTTCTTTCCACTCCTTCATCGTATTATCTTTAATTATTACTTTCCTACCTTCATGAAGAATAAATAAGTCTGTTCCACTTTGGTTAGAGTACTTTTGACTGTAACGCTAGGAGCCATTATAATAGCGTTATCATGATTAATTAATTCAGATTTTTGTTCTGAGGCAAATATATTTGCTAAAATGGTCACTAGAAAGAAAAAGATTGCTGAAATAAATCCTACTTTCTTCAAGACTACTCGTTCTCCGAAAATAAATAAAGACAGTGCCAATATCATCAGAATAAACATGATGATGCCTGTATGTGCCCATGCCTTTTCACTCATTGTATTAATAAGTGATTGAGTCCAGGTAACGAAAAACATTTTACTAGAAGGGATTACCTTGTCTACAGTTTTGCTTCTAGCCAGTTCTAGGTTGAAACGAATATCACTATTTCCTGGGTTTAGCAACAAGGCACGTTCGTAATTAAGGACAGCTTTGGCAATGTTATTCATTTTATAATAGCTGTTACCTAAATTATAATAAATATCGGAAGATTCCCCCTCGTTTTTTAATATATTCTCATACATCTCTACAGAAGCTGCAAAGTCGTTTCTTATATATGCACTATCGGCTTCTGTCTTTGTTGGGAAAGTTTGCACAGCAGCACTTTGTGGCATTTCTGTTTGGGCGGTAACCTGTGCAGAGTCTGATTCATTCTGTGCGTAGACTGTGACAAAACTTATCAGGAATATCAAAATGAAATATATTTTTGTCATTGTTATAATCTCCTTTGATTTAGTGTTTTATACTATTCTCCATTTTGCTGATGACCTCAACAGCCGAAGAATATACTTTATCCATAGCTTCATTCTGATTACCCGGAGCATAGCGGGCGAACTCGCATTCATTCAATGTTCCGATGAAATCTTTAATCAGTTCGGGGCAACACCATATTTGGTCAATTCGTCCTCGATATTATCTTTAGACAATTGAGAAACCGAATATTCAACTTATCACTGATGTATCCCCAAAGTGCTTTCAACACCTCATCATAGAATGCTTCTTTGTTTCAGCTAATAATCTGCCTGCATTTTCATGCTTATTCAATTAAACAAGAAGAGAACCAACCCAAGGTTAGTGCTTACCATAGATAATATGTTGAGCAAAGAAGAAATCTCCCTTACGAGTTGAAACTGGTTTTTATTTTGATGTAGCCGGATGTCTTGTCCAATACTCAAAATCTTCCTTGTTGGTAAAGTCTGCAATAACTTGGAGTCTGCATTTCCTGCACCTTTTTTCCACTTTTGGTTGTAGCTTCTGTTTTTATTTGAACATAGCTATTGCTTTTAAGTCAAAATAGGAAGAATTAGACAGGCATGAGACAAGTGAGGTATAAGAGAACTTATGCTGGAATTGCTAAGACATTCTATCACCTTGTGCTGACGAGCCTTCATGAGTTAATATAAATTTATTGTCAATCTTGGGGATACTTTAAAATCCTTTGGGGAAAGCACTTCCTGGGTATTGACCAATTTCAAATTACCTGTACCAGAAATGACTAACTTAATGGTTTACAGCATCATTTGTTTTCAGTTCTTTTTGTACTTATAGACGAACTGATAGTAACTCTCCCTACTCCTCCGGAGAAATTAGCCGGTTTGCCATCGGGCAATGCTTTTTCCACATTGATGGTCAGCCAGGAGTGACAATGTTTTTTTTTACTTCCACATAGTTACTTCCACCATTAAAGAAAGCATCAAAAGGATCGTCTGAGGCAACTTGTTGAGCTATAAATCCTTCAAAGGTAATAGACGGAATTTCCATTTTACCTGATTGCTGAGGGAAAAGTACATACTGACTCCACACGGTAGTGTTATAGTTTCTTCCGTTATAATGCTCCAAAGAGAATGTCTTTTTTGTTGGGGAAGTTCTACTTCTTGTATGGAAATTCTTCAAATCCGACATTTCACGGCACAACTGTCTCAGATTTACCGAAATATAGACCTTGAAACGTACTGGCA